>MDSW01018466.1_pt1 | contig 68061 bp, 61 predicted proteins | sample 811171 | NCBI WGS metagenome assembly MDSW01 (sample SAMN05326641, study PRJNA326480) | marine metagenome | isolation source: seawater | place: Atlantic Ocean: North West | collected 2012
ACCGAAGGTGCTTTTGAATTATCTGCAATAATTGGTGTGGGTAAATATACAGCGCTTGGCTTTCTGTCCGCAATGGAGGCTGGGGAATCGATCAGAAATAAGGGTAAAAAAGCAAGGAAACCAAGACCAGTTAAAAAAAGCCATATTAAATCAAAGCCAAGTAGCCAGAAATCTGAAAAATCTAGGTCGCGGAAGCAACGTAATAAGAAAAGTGTTATGGCGATAGCATTTGATAGAGCGAGGTCAAAAAGCGAAGAATGATTGGTGCTTGTTATACCTTGCGTGGTTTACTATTCCTTTACAGCCAATATCCTCTTTGAAAGTTTGGAAAGTTGTTTTTCCACTAAGAATATGCGTTTTTTTGAAATACCCAAAAAATGAATGGGTTCCTGTGAATTATCCGTTTCGACTTTCGCAAAAAGTTCCATAGCGTATATTTTGATCAAATTCAGTACAGACAAATAGTTGGATATTTGCTGTTCTGTTGATTTCTTGGTTAGCGCTTTTGTTTGTAAATTAATCGTTAAGGTCATTCTAGACATGGCGTTCGTTTCTGGTGGCTGAAATATAACCGATATATCCGCATTGGAAACCTCGACCTTTATCATGTTGCTTTCAGGTAGTGGAGTAGGTTTGTTTTCAATGTGAACTCTTATCTGTTCAGGTTTCGGTGCCTTGTGAAACGAATATGAAAGTGAGATTGCCGATAGTCTGAATTGCTTCCAAAGTAAAACAAGCCCCTCTGCGCCATAGACTCTGGCGAGCACTTTTATAATTCGTGAAATGAAAGCATTGGTTGATGTGGATACTTTTTTAAATGTAACGTGAACGTAATGCTTCGCCCATTGCTTTTTAAGCCGTATCTCAATTGAGGCACCAGAAATATTTCCTGGTTTTTCCAAAACAAATAGATTCGATCCCTTTCTGACAAGGTGATTTGGGTTATGTAAGATTGTAAGCGCATTTAGCCTAGCTGCTACATCCTCGAAAGTTTGTATATCCACACGTGCGGAAAGGGTGAACCAGCTTAGTTCTACGGAAGTAGGGTGAATCATGATGAGCGCCTTTCACTGCTTAATCAAAGTACAGTTAAATTACTATTGGCAGCAGGGCGCAAAAAGAAGGAGCTTTGGCGGAAGACCGGCAGCGAGGGGTTAGCTAGCTGGTCTACCACTGTCAGATATAACTATGTTGAGCCGATTTGAGTAGACTTAGAAAGTCGGTAAAGTTAGCGGATATCTCAGTGATTGCATCTTCACCTTCTTTGTCTGCATTCACAAAAACAACTTTGGGGTTGCGGTTGGAGAGCCTGTAATCAAAAGCAATGACGCTGGCACCACCTGTTCCCATAATGGGGATGATCTTTTCTGGCACATCGTCTTCGATATATTCAAGGTTTGATCTGATTGTGCTGCTTTCCTCTGGCTCACCCCCTTCAATTAAGAACAGAACGTCTATACCCGTAGTTCTTCCGTTAATAGATAGAACGCTAGGGCTAGGAGTCTTGCCGTCATTTGAAACCACTGCATCCAAATAGTCCTGCGGGAAGATGATGTCTAATTCATCTTCTAGGTATCTGATGCTGGCTGGGTCTACGTGGTGATCTTCATCCCACAAGTAGTGATTCCATGTAATTGTCATTATTTGTACCCTCCGCCCCAAATAGACATCCCGCCGGTGTGTCTAAACGTTTTATGTTCTGCCTCATCGACTAACTGCATGCGGCCTAGATCTTGGTGATGGTGCGATGTTAACCCAGGGGGTGCGATACATTCTGATATCTGATATGGGGCTGTTCCAGTAGGTGTCTATAGATGCGCTTACAATTCAACCATGTGAATTTGAGGTAAATATCTGAAATACACTTGGTGTTTATATGTAGCCGCTCACGCCCATTAGTGTTTAGTGAATTTTCCTGTATATCACTAGTCAAAAACGGAGCGGAACGGCCATAAGTTACCTTAACTTAGGATTTTACAAATAGCTCCTTAAGCACTTTTCTGAAATCACGCTTAATCAATTGTTTGAAATTGAAAGGAGATGGTTCTTCATACAGAGTATCTAGCCGCCTTTTATAGCACTTGGTGTCATTCTCTGAAGCGTATGAAAATGCAGCACTAAGGCCTTCCTCGTCGGCAACGGATAGAAAGTTGTTGCTGAAGTAATCATCCTCTAGAAAATCATCAGAGTAGAATTTCAATTTCTTTATCATTTTTAGAAAAAATGAAGGGGTAAGGTCGCTGATGCTTAGGTTGGTGTTTCGAACACTGAATTCGAGTCTAAACAACGCGTGGTTGTATAGAGAGCAACCATTTTTGTTTATTTGTTCCAGTTCCTTATCGTAGATAGTTGTCCTTACCGCATTAGGGGAGTGAGCGCCACTGCCAATTATGAACGAAGTGATCATCCCATCTTCATCGCGCATAATTTGAGATACACGAGTTTTGGGGTAGTACGGGAACAGGTTCCCTACATTCAAATTGATATCAAAGCACAAATCGATCCGCGTAACTCGACATTTATTTGGAAAGGTTGCTGCTGTGCTTCTTCCCAATAGGAACATGAGAAGCCTTCGCAGCAATTGGCATCCGATGCGCCCGGCCTTGTTTGGGTTGAATTCGAGCCTTAAGTAAGATACCAAATCGCTTTTTGGCTGAAGAGACAGTTTAAGCGTAAATGTACTAAAGCCTGTTCCTAGAACTATTAGGTGGTTTTGATAGTAGAGGGTCTTAAGCCTTTTCATATTATTCGGGGTGATCTTTCCTTGTGTTCCTAGGTACTTGGTTCGTTTCTTTATGTCTCTAAATAAAACGGTAATCCTGTTGGCTATTCTCTCTTGCTGATCTGGGTTTATGTCAAAGGTAGTGGTGATCATATCCAAGCAATATGGGTTTCTTACGGTGTTGTTTAATTTAGTCATGCTTAATACCTATCTAAAAGTAATTTAACGGTTGTTTGTCTGAATACACTGCTGTTAGCACACGCGCTTGCGGGTACTAATCCAGTTGAGTATTTCTTGATTGATAAAGCCCGATCGACCTGGGGTCAGTTCGATTGGGCGAGGGAAGTCACCATTTCTGATGAGCCTGAATAAGGTTGATCTTGAAAGTGTCGTTATTTTCATCACTTCCTTTGTCTTTAGGATGTTCAGTTCGTGCATTTCTGATTGAGTTTTCATTTGCGTGTCCTGCATTGATGGGTGCAGGTCGTATTCACAGTATTTATAAAAGGAGGATTAACGTTCCTCGCCTCGTTTTTGTGTCGCTAACTTGTTGTTATTAAAGGGTGTGATTTTATTTCGGGACTCTGCCTCGTTTTTGGAGTGAATGGTTTTTTAGAGGTGATGAAATTTTCTCGTCTATGCTTAAGAGCGAGGCACGTAACGAATAAGCAGGAGGCTGGGAAATGGTTGGTATTGCGAAGTTGCGATGGTATGGGAAAGACGAGGGAGTGGATGCTGAATGTGCAGCAGAAGTGGCTGAATATTTGTATGCAATTCAAGAAAAGTTAGAAGAAGCAGATGGCCCATCAAAATACATAGATTTACTTGAATCCTATGTTGATAAGCTAGATACGAGGGTGAAAGAAGGTAAGCTCACACTTAGTAAAAAGATGTATGACAAAGTTGAGAATCTGATAGATACCATTAATTCACATTACGGCGAGAAGGGACTATTCGAAGAAGATGAAATGGCATCACTGACAGGGAAAATCAGAAAAAGGCGTTGGCGTAGGAGAAACAAAGACAAAAATTCAGGGGATAAGATCGTAACTATTTCAGTAACCAAGAATCAGCGAGAGAAGCTTAAGTCCATAAAAATGAAGAATGGAAAGAAGGCCACTCCTAGAGAGGCCATAGGGGTTTTGTTATCGATGTACAAGAGAATCAAGTCTAAGAAGAAAAATCCTAAATAATCATGGAGGAAAGTTGGTATGAGTTTTTCAGATAAGCTAGCGGATGCTAGGAAAAGTTACCCATTTGAAACATGGGCAGCTAGATTTGGTCGTGGGCTTGATCAGTATACGCCCGAAAATGTTGGTTTGGCTAAAGCTATTATGGATAACCTGATAGTTTCATTGTTAGCTGTGGGAGACGAAGCAAGTGATGAAGTGAAAATTTCACTGATAAAAGAATCGGTAGAAGCGCTTAATGACCTTCATAACCAGGTCAATAGGGAACTCATTGAGACAGGCGAACGCGAGGAGCTTTGTTGTTTGCTTGATGTTATCACTGAAGCGGTCGGTTTAGATGCAGATGTGTATGGGGTAAGTGTCGGAATTGGTAGTGAGTGGCGTGATTGGTAAAACGTCCTTGGTGCCGACCATCTTGGCAATTTAGATGGACTAGGCACCTAGGATGCCAATACCTTCAATTGACTTATGTGCATTATTACCATTTCATGATTCGCTCCGATTTTCTTTACATGATGGCAACTTTGATTCATGATGTTCGAGTGTCAGAGAGTTTACCTACGATAATCGTAACGATACGCGTTGTTCTTCAGATGCTGCCCCTTTAACAATCTGGAAAGAATTTTATGGACCGATTTCGTAAGATATCACCTTCTCCCGCGGGCAGGATGGCAAACCCTAAATCCAGTTTTTCTAACGATGTTGGCGCAAAAGCTAATGTGGGTAGCGAAGTTACCAACAACCTTGCTGTTTCCCGCTAGACAACAAGCGGATAACATCTAGAAAATATTTTAACGGCCCTTATTGCAATTAAGAGCTACCATGGTTATGCAATATTCATATTCATGGTAAGCTACAGTCGCTTCAAATTAGTTCGGTTCTCCATTGCTTATTCGTCACTAGATGATGAAAGTTGTGTCGCCAAGTTTGCAGCTGATTCGAAAGCTTCTATAACCTCTTCCACTTTTCGTTCGGGTTCATCATTCCATTGAACAAAGAGTTGGCCCCAGTAAGACAAGTTTTTGTCGTTGCTCTGTGATTGTTCTGTGATTTTATAAGATTTACCGATCTGGCGCCTTAGAGCTTCTTTCGCATGATCAAATTCAACTAAAGACTTGTCCATGCTTTTAAAAGCCCTTTCCATTGCAGTAGCCATACATTCGACGGCCACAGGGTTGGCCGCTCCCTGCTGCCACCCAAATTGTTCGATTCTTTCTTTTGCCTTGGTTAAAATCTCAGCAGCAGATTCCCATTCATCCATTTAAGCTACCCTCTCGACCCAACACTGGATCACTATGTTTGAGAAAACCGATTCAAGAACAGTATAAGGTTAGGCTGCTAAGATTGAAATAACTATTTTGGGCGTTTGGTGCCATAACGTGATCTGGCTTGTTTCCGGTCGCTCACGCCAGATGTATCCAGTGTGCCGCGAACAACAGAGTAACGTACGCCTGGTAGGTCGTTTGGTCCGCCTCCACGAATCAAAACAACAGAGTGTTCTTGGAGGTTGTGTCCCTCGCCAGGGATGTAAGCGGTGGATTCGTATCCATTTGTAAGTTTAACACGCGCTACTTTTCTGAGAGCTGAGTTTGGCTTCCGCGGAGTTGTCGTGTAAACCCGAGTGCAGACGCCGCGTCTTTGGGGGCATGCTTGTAGCGCTGGGCGTTTGGCTTTCTCGACCTTCCTTTTTCGGGGGCGCTTTATTAGTTGATTAATCGTCGGCATTGTGGGGTAGTCCTTAAATCAGATAATTAACGAGGCGCGAATTATACGGAGTCACGAACCTTGTTTCAATATATTTTTGGATGGCAGGTGCAAGCAAATATTGTGCCGATTTTGTTGTGTTGGGGTTTGGTTGCGCCTTTATTTAAATGGCTGGGATGCGTTTTGATGTCGTGGTATCGCGCTGGCCCCCTTTATTCACCCAGCTATATTAAAGAAAAAGCTTGGCCGGTTAGTGTTCAAGTATACCCTTCAGCGTTGGTGCTTGGCTTAAATTATGCATCATTATTGATTGCTGGCTTGTCTTGTGTAAATGGCAGGGGTGCTTCGCTGTTGGGGTCTTGATGCTAGGGGTTGATGTGACTTTTAGTGACGTTGGTGTTTTGCGATCCTCTACTAAAAATGGAAGAGCCAGTTCTAGCTATTGGTGGGGTTTAAATTGATTGGGTGGACGAGTTTGTTGTGGACACTGCTTTGCCGGAGAGCGTGATTTGTGCAACAAGGGTACAATGAATCTATTGTTGGAAGGCAAAGGAGTAAGAATAACAGAATATATTAGCTTATAACCTACTGGTGGGGTCTCGTTTTTTTTGTTATAAGTTGGGGTCTTTCAAGAGCTTCGCTGGTCAAGTACAGAAGCTTTGCGGTTCTCTGGGTGGTGGTGTTTATGGTATTACCGTTTGGTTGGTGTCAGACTGTTTGAGTTTCAATGATTTTTTAAGCATTTAGAATTATAAAGGGGGGGGGTGTGGTAGAGCTGGTTATTAAAAATATTGATTTTGGTACTATTGCAGAAGATGGCAGTAGTGTGAAGTTGGGTGTAACTGAGATGGCGGGCGGCTCGGTTGTTGTCCATATTCCGTTTGATACTCTTGGTCATTTAGTTGAGATCCTTCATCAATTGGCGGCTAATCGACTAGATATACAGCAATTTGCTGAATATGATTCACTGTCACCGAAGGAAGCCATTGAGACCTCTGGGTTTGGAGTAGGGGTCACCGATGATAATTCGCAAGTAATTTTAAGTTTGCAATCGAGAGATGGTCTTATTTTCAACTTTGCGCTCAGCTTAGATGAAGAAAAAACAGATTTTTCTCCGAAAGACGTTGCCGGTGCATTAGCGGACGCGGTTGGCCTTACATCAAGCAAGCACTAATGGATTTGAGTTATCATGCAAAGTATAAAGGTGGCTGTTGCCGGGGTGGGGAATTGTGCGGAAAGTTTAATTCAAGGCGCGGAATTCTATAACAGGCACCCTGCTGCAAACGGATTGATTAGTAAAGATTTAGCTGGCTTTGTAGCTGGGGATTTATCATTTGTAGCTGCATATGATGTTGATTCTCGTAAAGTTTCCAAATCGCTTTATGATGCAATTGGCGCTAATCCTAATAATTCGCGTTTTCTGCATACTCCTTCGGAATCTTTGAAGGATATAATTGTTGAAATGGGGCCGATTATCGATGGGGTCGCGCCGCATACAGATGCTTATCCATTTGAGAAAAGAGTTTCGATTTCTAGTGAACTGCCAGTCAACGTAGCTGAGAGCTTGCGTGCCTCCAAGGCAGACGTCATGGTCTGCTATCTGCCCGTTGGTTCTACAAACGCTGTCCGATACTATGCCGAAGCAGCATTGGAAGCTGGTGTTGCGTTTGTGAACTGTGTTCCTGTGTTTATCGCTAATGATCCTTTCTATGCCCAAGCTTTTCTGGATAAAAAAGTACCATTAGTCGGGGACGACATACGCAGCCAAGTGGGAGCAACAATTGTTCACCAGCGGTTGGTAGAGTTGTTATCAGAGCGTGGGTATGAGATTACAAAGTCATATCAACTTAATGTGGGTGGCAATGCCGACTTTCTTAATATGTTGGATCAGAGTCGACTGGTTGATAAAAAAACCTCGAAAACTCGCGCTGTTGCATCAAAGGTAGAAAACATCAGTAAGCAGGCGGATTTGCATATTGGTCCATCGGACTACGTTCCCTTTCTCCAAGACACTAAAGTTGCATTCATACGCGTTGAAGCCGAGGGGTTCTGTTCCGCTCCGCTAAATATTGATGTTCGGCTAGAAGTGGAAGATTCACCAAATAGCGCTGCTGTGGTGATGGATGTGATTAGATATGCTGCTATTGCGCGCGAGCTCGGTATTGGTGGGGTTTTAGACCCAGTTTGTAGCTACTACATGAAATCACCACCGAAAAGGCTGGAAGATATTGAGGCGTTGGAGTTACTCTCAAGCTTGGTTCATTCTCACGTTTCACAGTTTAAGGAGTCTTCAGGGGTTTAGTGCAGAATGTTTATCCATCAACTATCAAGCGCAGGATTAAAAGCAAAAAGTGGTTGGGTTGCAGGTATCAATCATGGCAGCCATGACGCGGCATGTGCACTTACCCATGAGGGGAATCTGGTTGTTTGGGTTGAGCAGGAGAGGCTTTCACGTAACAAGCATGCGATAGATGAGTCCCCAGCAGAGTCTCTGGAAGCATGCTTAAACTTTGCTGGTATCGGCCTAAATGATTTGGATGCGGTAGCTCTTGGTTCAGACCATCAAGGATTGATAAATTGGCTGGGTGACGATCCAAATCGGTGCGCTGAAGTTAATTCATATTCGAGTGCAAATCACTTGTTTCCTTCTCAATTGTTTGGTGATTGCCACAAACCCAAGGTGATATCCATCCCTCATCATTTAAGTCATGCTGCTAGCGCGTTCTATCCAAGTGGGTTTGAGTCTGCTGTTGCAATTGTTATGGATGCGATGGGTGAGCAAGAGTCAACGACTATAGCCAATTGTGGGAACTGTGGGATCCATGTAAGTAAAACTTACGATGTTGATCATTCTCTTGGATATTTTTACGAAACCGCAACCTCATTTGCAGGTTTTAACCACCAGGAAGCGGGAAAACTCATGGGGTTGGCGGCATACGGAAGACCGATTTACGATCTTCCCTTAGCTCCGCCATCCGCCGAGGATGATCGAATTTGGCGAATATCCGGATCGGAAACTGGATTTGGCCGATCTAGAGTGGTTGGGCGGTGTTCGCGGCTGTCAACTTTTTTTGAAAATGTAGTGTTTCCATTTGAAGGATCAATAAAGGGTGAGCCCATGGCGTACCGTGATTTTGCTGCTTCAGTGCAGGATGTGCTAGAGAGAATAGTGCTGTCTCTCGCCGAAACTGCAGCAAGTGAAGCCGGTTGTCGCAATATTGTATTATCTGGTGGAGTGGCTCTTAACTGTTCTGCAAATGGCAAACTAGCTAATTCAGGAATCGCTGAAAGGCTTTTTATTCAGCCAGCATCCACGGATATGGGCGTTGCGTTAGGCGCGGCCCTTCAGTTGAGTAAAGATCTTTATGGAGATTCTTTTCACCACATGACCATGCAGCATGCCTATTGGGGGCTTTCGGAAACTTCAGATGAAATTTTCAAAGAGGTTGAGCTTAGTGGTATGCCGTATCGCAAACTTGATGAGAAATCTCTTGTCAATGAAGTCGCAAAGGCAATAAGCGCGGGGGAGATTGTAGCTTGGCATCAAGGTCGAGCAGAAGTCGGGCCCAGGGCTCTCGGGGCTAGAAGTCTCCTTGGCGATCCTCGAACAAGGAAAACAGTTGTTGCGATGAATAAGTGTAAAGAACGAGAGGTATGGAGGCCTCTGGCGCCGAGTGTTCCAATTGACTCTTTCGATTCATTTTTTGACGGAGTGCCTAATCCTTTTATGATTGTTTCATCGAATGTTCGTGCAGATGTGGTTAAATTAATCCCTGCTGTAACTCATATCGATGGATCAGCGCGCCCTCAGGTTGTCTCGAAAGAAGATAATGAGCTTTATTACAGTCTTCTGAAAAGATTCGAAGAGATAGCTGGTGTACCAGTTCTTGTGAATTCATCTTTAAATACACGAGGAGAGCCAATCTGCTATCGAGCTCGAGACTCTCTTTCCCTTTTGAAGAGGGGCGCTGTTAATCTTTTGGCTGTCGGAGAATTTCTCGTTGGGAGTTTCGGATAGTGGCTTTGGAGGAGTACCGGACATTCTCTTCTGGAGCTTTTGAAGGTTCTAATGGTGATAAACCATCGGTTCTGTATGTCACGAATAATTTGCCTATACCTCCGACTAGTGGAGGGCAATTGAGGGAATATCAATTGCTTCTACGGTTGAAGGAATATTTCGATATTCATCTGGTGGCTTTTGTGCCAGATATCGATCAAGCCAGTAATTTTGTCAATCCTGCATTGGAATTTCTTGTATCTGTAACTTTTATTAAAACAATCAATCAGCTTGCACCAGCTCACACTCCTAACCGTGTTCGTGCACACTTTGCCCCGGCAGGAAAAGATGTTGTTTCGATGCTTCTAGCTAAGTTTGATCCTGATCTAGTTCACGTTGAAGGCTATTTTTTGGTTCACTACCTTCCAGAAACCAGTTGCCCACCTGTTGTATTGACTGAAGAAAATATTGAATATGAACTTGAGGCCGCTGGGGAGAAATACGGTTATTATCCGATGGGAAGTTCTCAGCTTACTCAAGAATGGGAGGTTCGTGTTTGGAATAGGGTAGACCAATGTGTTGCAGTTACCGATGAGGATAGAGAAATCATTACTGTTGTAGGCAAGCTCAATAACGTCGAATGTATACCCGGAGGTATGGATCATCTAGATTTGAATAATCGTCCAATTAAACGTGACACTAATGCAAATTGTACTTTTCTATACATAGGTAATTATAGGTGGCCTCCCAGCGAAGATGCCGCGTGGCATCTTTTGCAAGATATTTGGCCAGTAGTTTCGGAAATTTCACCTCATTCGCAGTTGGTTTTCGCAGGGGTTGGAATGTCGGATAAATTTGTAAAAGTTGCTTCAGATGCAAGTCGGGTTATTGTTCATGGACCGTTTAAGCACCTAGATGAATTGATGATGAATACCAGTGTCTTTTTGTTTCCTCTTCGTTTCGGTGGTGGGCAGAAAATGAAGCTAGTTGAGGTGATTGCCGCAGGGATGCCTGTAGTTACTACTTCGCTGGCGTTAAGAGGGTTCCCCAAAGAAGTTGTACCTTATTTGTCCATCGTCGATAATGAGGTGAATTCTTTTGCTGAAGCTGCAATAGCGGCCCTCAATTCTCCACGGGCATCTGAACGAGCTAGGTATGCGCGCACTACTCTGAATTTGCATCTTCCTAGTTGGGATGAAGCGGCGAGTCTTTTGAGTCAATTATGGTTCAATAATTTATCGTTTGATGTGTGAGTTGGGTTTCGCTTGGGGGGGGGATGAGTCAGAATCAGGCAGTTACACACTTAGACATAGTGCCATATTCCAACGCACAGTGGCGCGATTTATGTAAAGCTAATCTGGATAAAGATGGCATAGCTGTATGTTCTGGTGTAATTAGATCAGACGACCTCAATGAGCTTAGATCACACATTGATGAATTAACAAATTGGGAGCGAGTGAATAAAGAGGCATGGTTTTCTCACGGAAATCAGCGTGTTTTCAACTTGATTGCTAAGGATCCCATTTTCCTTGATCTTATTGAGCATCCGGTAGCAAATCAAATGGTGGAAATGGTGCTGGGTTTAGATTTTTTGTTATCTAGTATAACAGCCAATGTGGCTTTGCCGGGAAATAGTGCCCAACAACTACACGCAGATCAAGGTTATTTGCCTGAGCCGTGGATGCGGGCTGAAGTTGTCAATGTGATTTTTCTGCTGGACGACTTCACTAATGAAAACGGAGCGACGCAAATCATTCAGAATTCACATCTTGAAGGTATCGGTTCGGATATCTCGAATTGTGAAACTACAACAGTGATTGCCCCCGCTGGATCGTTGGTATGTATGGATGGTCGACTTTGGCACGGCACTGGAAATAATAGAACAAAGACATGCAAACGAAGAGCTTTGTTTGCGTATTTCTGTCGCCCCTATATACGGCAACAGGAGAATTTCTCACGTTCATTGTCAAATTCAATAATAGGTGAGCTCTCCACGCGCCAAAAAACATTACTTGGTATGGATATCTGGAAGGGCCTTGGTTCGGTAAATGGTTTGCCTGTATCCTGGATGGACGGACGAGTTAGAATTGGTCCAGCTGATCCTAGGCCGCCAAAGTGGAGAAGTTATAGAAAGTGAGTGCTATAGTTGGTATTGCTGGCGGGCCAAATGTTCTTGGAGGGAAGCCTGTTGTCGAAGGGTTGCACCCCCTTTTTTTTCACGATTCTGCTTCAGCAATAGTTGTGGATGGAGTTGTTCGTGCTGCGATTGAAGAAGAGCGCTTAACGCGTTTGAAGCACACAAACTTTTTCCCTTCAAGCTCCCTGAGGGCTTGCGTTAAGGCCGCACAGATTGTACCTAATGAGATAGAAGCTTTTTCTTTCTTTTTTGATGAGGAGTTTTGTAATCGTGATTTGAGTCGCGTTTGTTCCGAAACCGGGGTAGCGCGGCCTCCAGGGATTAGAGAGATTCTGGCAAGTAACATAGGATCAGCTTTGGAGTTTTCTTGTGACCCAAGCAAAATTAGATTTGTTCGTCACCATAATGCTCATAGTCGTTCTGCGCTGAGTATTTCGTGCTTTGAGAATGCATTGTCGGTTGTAGTTGATGGGAATGGAGAGAATGAAGCTGTTACTATATTTGAGGTGCACGGCAATAAACAGACACTTATTGATACTCTTCCGGTCGAGTTGTCGCCTGGATATTTCTATCGAGAGGTGACAAATCTACTAGGGTTTGGAAATTTCGACGAGTACAAAGTTATGGGGCTTGCCCCTTATGGCGACCCTTATCGATATGAAGAATTATTTAGCTCGGTGAAAGTTGCGTTGGGTAATGGCCTTTGGGGGTTCGATTCCTGCAAGCTTAAGGAGATTTCATCTCGTGCGCTCCTAGTTCCAGGGGCAGAATTTACATTTGACCAAGCCCACAGAGATTTTGCTGCAGCAGCCCAACGATTATTAGAATCTTTCATGCTTGAATTGCTCAAACACTATCAGTTATCTACTGGAATCCGAAACCTTTGTATATCAGGTGGAGTCGCTCAAAATTGTGCGATGAACGGGGTTGTTGCTCGTAGTGGGCTGTTTGACTCTGTATATGTTTATCCAGTTTCTGGTGATGCTGGAACATCAATCGGTGCTGCAATTGAATCTTGTGATTCTAAACCTAAACGTAGCTCATTGTTCAACTCACTTTTGGGGAGAGGTATCTCTACGAATGGTGAGTGTGAAGAAGAGGAGGCGGCGCTAGCCCCTTGGTCTGGATTTCTCTTTTGGTATAGGCCTAAAAATATACACCGGACAATCGCAGAAGCCCTTGCCGATGGAAAAATCGTGGGTTGGGCGCGTAATCGGTCAGAATTTGGACCAAGAGCATTAGGGGCTCGAAGCATCCTAGCCGATCCGAGAAACGTGGAAAATCGGCATATTGTCAATGAAATAGTTAAGAAACGTGAAAATTTTCGGCCTTTTGCACCCTCAGTCCTAGAAGAGGAAGCGGCTGAGGTTTTTGATTTGCCCACCGCGAAGTGTAATCTTGGCCAGATGAATTTCATCGTACCCGTAAGACCTGAGTGGCAATCAAAAATTGGGGCTGTGGTGCATATAGATGGCACAGCTCGGGTTCAAGTGGTCGCGAAGGACGAAAGTCCTGACTATTGGCGGCTAATTGACCAATTTCGATTGGAAACCAAAGTTGGGGTACTCCTAAACACTTCGTTTAATAACAGTTACGAACCAATAGTTGATTCTCCTGTTGATGCGGTTCGTAGCTTCATTACTACAGATTTAGATCTTCTTGTTCTCGGCCCATTTTTAGTTACGAAAGTCCGGTGTCCACGAGAATATTTGAAAAGCTTTCGGCTTGTCGGTCTTAACGCTGGCGTAATAATTTCTGAAAAGAAAGGATGTTCTGATAAAGTACCCTTCAAGATCTCCCGAGGTGAACTTTGTGAGAGTATTAGTCCCTCCCTTGCATATATTTTAAAATCTACCGTGGGTAGGCCCGTTATTGAGGAACTGTTTGTTTCACTTGATACTGAACTAGATCATGACACTCTTCTTGAAGAGCTTTGGATGCTCTGGGAGAAAAGGTTTATTGAAATTACAGGCCCATCAGCGGATTAGTGTCTAAGGCTGTGTTAAAGACTCAAGTCGTATCTTGGTTATCATACATAGGTATCAGTGTAGACACCTGCGAAATTGAGATTTTGTCTCGTTCCGTTGGTTCAGAAGTGATCGGTGTATATACAAGCACAGGCACCAGAGAACATAATTTTGTTATTCGTAGGGTCCTATCGGCAGATTGGCTGCGACGTGAACCTAACTTGGTTTTGCGGGAAGCGAAAGCTTTAGATTTGGTAGAGAGCCTCCCATTTTCTACGCCAAAATTAATTTCAATTGATGCTGAGGGCCGTTGGTTTAAATCACCTGCTGTTCTAACTGAGATGCTACCAGGACGTCCGTGGTTATCCGGCCGAAAACCTGGTGAAAAAGAAATCATGGGATTAGCTGATTGGTTAAAATTGATTCACAACGCAAGGTTGATCGATGAGGCCGTTTTATGTCTTCCCCCTTATCGACCTCATCACTGGCCAAATGCTCTTTCAATGGTTCCTCCAAAGTGGTCTCTGTGTAAAGATGCGTGGATAACTGCAGCGAGAATTGCAAGGCAATGCTACCCATTGGAAGAGCAAGCTTCTGTTTGTTTACTTCATAGAGATTATAGGATGGAAAATTTACTCTGGAATAATCAAAGTCCTGTTGCTGTGATTGATTGGATTACCGCTTGTTATGGTGATCCAGGGGCTGATGTTGGTCATTGCCGTTGGAATCTTTGCCACTCTTGGGGGCAGCAGGCTATGGAGCTTTTCACTGTTTCTTACGGTTGCGATAATGTGCACCCTGTCTGGGATTTGCTTGCAGCTATCGGTGGATTACCTGATATGAAACCCGAACTAACTTTATCGGAGATAAATAATCTCGATGCTTTCATTACGCAAGCGATCGATAGGTGTGTAGGAATATGAATGCGCGATCTCCAATGATTATCGCCATGACCGATGACGGGGTTGAGGCAGTTGGGTACAATGAGTTGTTGAGAGAGTTATCTAAGACTAGGTACATTATTAGCGCTCATGCGCCGAAGAAACCCTGGACGAGTTATGGGACTGCATTAGCAGTTGAGCGTTTTGTAGTGGACGAGGTGGCTATTGAGTCTAAAAAGAAAATTAGTTTTGCGTCAAAGTCGATTGATGTGACAGTTTATGATTTATCGCCAGCCGGGGTTGCTAGGGTATCATGTGCTTTAGCTTTTCAAAAAAGAATTGAAGACCCAGTCTGTTTCGTTGCGGGCGTTAATTACGGCCCAAATGTTGGAGAAAATTTATTGCATTCGGGAACTTTCTGTGCGGCACTAATAGCATTTTGGAATGGGCTCTCTTCACTAGCTATAAGTCTAGATGATGTGTACTCTGTAGATGAAAATCTTCCAGGGCCACTCCGTTTCAACTTTGCAAGTAAAATAGCTTTGCTGGCACTCAAATGGATGATAAGCCAACCTGAACCAATACTCTTAAACATCAATGTTCCAAATAAGTCTTCCTCTAATGGTTCAGCGTTTGAGGCTGCGCGCATCAATTCAAGCAATCAACGCGTTGACACTTTGCTGCGCTCGGATATAGAGGTGTTAAAAGATAGGCGTACTTCCGTAACTGCTTTTCCTAGCGGTTCGTTTCAGTCTAGTGTTGCTCTTTCCAAGGAGGCATCAAGAATTCTCGAGGAAGCCTTTAGATGTGGGTAACCGAGTTAGCTATAAATTTATAGTTTGATGTAAAAACGTGGCCGGGGATGCGGTCATGATCGGCTGGATCTAGCAATCAGAAGAAAACTCATGTTAAAACCTCAGTTGACTTGTCTCTAAGACATCGCCCAAAAGGCAAATAACCTGATTTGATTTGAGAATTCATCACATATGCTCTGGTATTTGCGCGGTTACTGTGCCTGAAATACCTAGACAAACTGGAAAAGCGTCAAATCTAGATGGAACTCATAAGGATGATCAGAAATGGGGCTGGAGAGCAAAATATCGTGATATATTGGCAATGACCCTCGCTGCTATGATTCTGAAGCGTTTTTACTAAGAAAATGTTTCACATCTTCAAAGGCCAATTTAGCATTTTGTACAGCAATATCTATGTCATTACCGCCCATTTCTTCACAAATGAACCAGTGGTGGTTTGGATGAATTAGTATACCTCGGCGAATCATTGCATCGGCAAACACTTGCTTGGCCGCTGAGTTATCTTTGAGATCGAACTCAATGTATGGCATCGGAGGTAACCCAGCGGCTCTAGCTGGCACTCCTGTAGCTTGTGCTGCGGCTGACAAACCTGTCATGAATTTATTGCCGAGGGACCAGATTTTAGTAAGTGAATTACCATCACGTAGGCTTTCTATTGTAGCAATGGATGCAGCTATACCGTCGCGTGATCGGAAAAATAATGAAGACATGGATATGTTTTCGATGCATTGCATTATGTGCTTTGGACCTGTTACGCATGAAATGCAATACCCGTTTGCCATCGCTTTACTGAAAGTTGCCAGATCTGCTTGCACACCGAAGAATTCTTGGGCTCCTCCTAGCGCGAGTCTAAAGCCAGTCCTGATTTCATCAAAAATCAATAGCGCTCCATTCTTTCGTGTAAGTGAGGCGATATCGGCTAAGTATGATGCGCTGGGTACATCAACTTCCAAAGGCATCATAATTACAGCTGCGATTTCATGACGATGTTCTAGAAAAACTGCTTCGAGTGATGAGAGATTCCCATATTCGAATGTTGATGTGAGTTTACGAGTAGCTTGTGGGATTCCTGTTTCTCTCGGCGCACACCAATCGTGCCAACCATTGTATCCCCACCGTATGATATGTTGGCGTCCTGTATGTGCGCGGGCGATTCGAACAGCAGCAGTGGTTGCATCTGAACCAGTACGTAAAATAGCTACCATATCAGCGTTTGGTATAGAGGAACACAGGAGCTTTGTGAGCTGGATTTGATCAGTCGTATGTAAGGTTGGATTAATACCCCTACGAATAGCTCTAATTACAGCGTTATCGACACTTTCGTTTGAGTGGCCCAGAATTACGGATCCGAAACCTAAAATGAAATCTAGGTATCGATTACCCTCGATGTCGAAAACGTATGATCCTTTAGAATGTTCTGCAAAAACTGGAAACTCCACATCAGTTGCTAATTGCCCTGCGAGAATTCCTGGGCGGGCTTGAAAGTTAGCGTCAACTTCCGTAAGACTTCGTGTTAGCGTATCGCTTTTTGTCATATAGTCTGATTAAGTCAAAAATGTATAGATTTATTGAACAATGTTGTGTTAACTAGAATATTAAGTCAATCGCAAAAATAGCTTTTCAAAATACCATCCCTACGCACATCTACGGTGCAACAATGAAAGCCGCCTCCAAACCTGTAGACTTTCTCAAATGGAACAGGTAACACTTCGAATGATAAGTCTTCGAGAAATTCCGCAAGTGGCTCCTCGGCTTCTTCCACGATCACTGTTTCTTGGTCTAGAACAAGCACGTTCATTGATATCCAGTTACTAACGTCGCGAGCGGGGGCCGGGAGACCTCTGCGAACGGAAGCAGGCGGGCATACAATTGACCAACCACTATTTTCAAATAGTTTGAGCGATCCAGTTTTTGGAGGGCGTTCGGAATTAATCATCACCAAACCTTCTCGTAAGGGCACCAAAGTAGTATCTATATGTTGCGGGTATCGATCTTCGAACTCAGCGCGATGAATTCTAAAGTCTGATCCGAGAGCACGACCCAACCACTCCGCGCCATTCGCATTGCTAACTAAGTCCGGTTGCCAGAATATATCGCGGCCACAACGAGTAAAAGATGCTGCATCAAAGCATGGATCTCTAGTGAGAAGAACAGGATGCTCTTCAGGATGAAATGGTTGTTCAACAGTGCTGTAATTATCTGCGAAACTGTCATCGTTCATGAAAGGCTTGGGAGCTGCTAGCCATCTTCCTCCAGCTTCAAAGTGGTCAATCAGAATATTACGATACCCACGGTATTCGAAAAAACGCGATCGTTGTGCCATAGGTGCTTCTATTACAAGGTCGCCGATTACGAGCAATACGTCTCTAGGACAGGCATAACTGTTGCCGAATTCTATAGAAAAGTCCGGTGTGCGGATAGACGAATTCGCCGGGTAAGCTTCCGGACGCCGGACTATTATTCCACGATTTCGGAGAATTGATGCGAGATTGTCAAGTTGAGCCTGGGCTTCAATTATTGCCGTTTCGCTTGGAAAACCGCCGATGAAACACCTTGCCTCTTTCTCTGGTGGGTAGTATGCACCCAATGATGGCTCGAAACCCATCTGTTGAGCCCCAAGTACTGATCCAACAATAACTTCGAGAAGTGGGTCCCATTCGTTAAAAGAAGTGAATTTTGTGTGAGGCATACTATTCCTTTTCGGTTATTGATCTAACTAATATTTATGTTAACGAGTGCTTAATATAGCCCAAACAGTGTGAACTTTAGCTAACTTCAAGGCGTGGTATAGCTTGCAAGATTTCTTCACCGAATTCCGTTTTCCAACGCAGTCTGCGATGTCAGATCAAATAATCGGCGGCAACATCATTTTTTTTCGAATAGTCTTTTCCCCGAATTAAGTTAACAAAAACCAACATCGATCAAGTTAATTTTTTCAATGGGTTCGCTATGTTGTTGGCATATAGTACACCGAAGTGGAGAAATATTGTTTAAAATACCGCGACCAGATACTAAAAATTATAATAGATTTCTTTTTGTCTGATTCAGATATGAGTTTGAAGTGAGTACAAAGGGGTGGGGAACACACTTCTTCGTTTGTGTAAGGGTATGACGTGATGGATACTACATTTTGAAGCTGAACGTAGTAATCCCGCCGTTGAAGATCCTTTTGATCTGAATATGTTAGGTAAATTTACAGGGCTGTCGAACTTGCTAAGGTGGCTAGTCAAATCAAGAAACTTATAAAGTTGAATGGAAAAGGAGAGTCCCATGTCTTGGACCCTTGGTATAAATACTCCTCCGCTTGGGTGGCACGATCCTTCCGCCGCGCTCGTCGATCCCGAGGGTAAAGTAGTTGCGTTAGTTGAAGAAGAACGGTTATCGAGAAAGAAGCATGGATTAAACCGATATCCTATACAGGCTGCGAGAGAGTGCATTCGGATCGCAGGTATTTCCCCTCATGAGATAGGGGTTGTAGCCGTTGGCTGGGATTTTCCTCGACATTGGCCGCGCCGTGATAGAGGCGAGCTTAATCCGGGTCTCCCAGGGCGCCTATGGGAATTCGATGATTGGAAAACATTTGTGGATGAATGTTTGGAGCTAGGGTACCAGCAGAGGCAGCCGGATCTTATTTTTGTACCCCACCACGTTGCGCACGCTTATTGCGCTTTCTATGCATCTGCATGGGAATCAGCCGCTGTGTTAGTAATTGATGGAAATGGTGACGATGAATCTGCATCAATATTCGTTGCTAATCGTGATCGCCGAATTAGACGATTAGATCGTATACCTGTAACTCACTCGCTAGGGTACATGTATGACGCCATGTGTAGTCACATCGGTTTCAGCTTTCTTGAGGCCGGTAAAGCGATGGGGCTCGCGGCGTATGGTCGAGAACAGCCGGTTCGGTTGCCTATATTTACCCATACCCAAGAGGGGTTCTCTCCGCCGTTTAGTTTGCCGACAAATTCAGAATACGATGTCATTGTCGGAGCTTGGAGAAGTTATTTCGAGCAGAACGGTTTTCCAAAGATCACCGTAGACCCTGAACGTTTGCATGTTTCAGAAGATGCTGTTGGATTAGCGTGGTCGGCGCAAGCAGGATTGGAGGAGGTTGTTATTAATCTGGCATCTAAGGCTCGGTTAATGACTGGGGAGACGAATCTATGCCTAGCTGGAGGAGTTGCTCTCAACTGTTCAGCTAACGGGTTGATTCAGGAGCCCGTTTTTATTCCGCCGGTCCCGCATGATGCTGGGATCGCATTGGGTGCTGCGTGGTATGCAGTGCCTCCTAAGGCTAATGCTCTATTAAGCCCTTATTTAGGAACAGATATATCAGCCAGCGAAACTGAATATGAGATTAGAAAAGTGTCATATCCAAAAGAAGTTTTTGACCCAAAAAAGGCTGCGTGTTTAATTGCTGGCGGAAAAATTGGCGGAATAGTCTTTGGTCGTGCAGAAGCGGGACCGCGAGCTTTAGGTCATAGGTCGATTATAGCCTCTCCCCGCAGCGTTCGGATTCGAGATCAGGTTAACGAGAGAAAAAGTCGTGAGAAGTGGCGGCCATTGAGCCCAGTATCTCTCGAGGGTTTCTCCAATCGATATTGGGAGCAATCCATACATCTTCACAGATATATGATTGGAGCATCGAGAGTCACTGAAGATTGTCGAAGGCATGCTCCCGCTGTTGTGCATGTCGATGGCACTGCCAGACCTTTTGTAATTTCAGATAAGTCGGAACCATTACATGCACTATTGAGTGAGTTAGAGGCTATCGGCCACCCGCCGATATTGATTAATACGTCTTTGAATAATCGTGGAGAACCCATAGTCAATTGTGTAAGCGATGCGTTGAAATGTGCCAAATCAGTTGGGTTAGATTTCCTAATTATTGGGGATTATCTGGTGAAACTTAAAAGTTGTTAAAGAATTAAGCCACCGCAATCAAAGCGAGGATGAGAACTGAGGCAGGCTTCTCCTCTATAAATTTTGCACCGAAGAAAAGGATCACCGTCATTTTCCAAATCAATATTTGGTCGGTATTTTTTTGAAATCTAACAGGCTATTTAAATTAAATATTTTAACTCTTTAGTTAGAGAACACCAAAAATAGGTCTCATCCTGACTTCTCGCTTATGCCTAATTGAATCAGGAATACAAACATTTTATCCGGGGGGTGCAAAACGTTTTTGATCGTGCACTAAAAGATTTGGCTTGCAGCGCAGTATCTTGAATCCTTTTGAAAATACTTAGCAGTTCAACAGGGCGGTCAGAAAATAAACGATCAAGTCGTTTTTGGGGTTTGCAAAAATGATGTAACTATATGATAAATAAAGATTTATTTTCTGGTGCGGGTGGTGCGTTTGGAAGCGCGATCAGCGAAAATTGAGTGTAGCTCATGGTGTAGTTTTCTTGAGGAAGGGCGCTAACTGCTTAGTATATCAGTCATTATACACTGCTGCATCATTGGGGAGTTGTTTCTCATACAGGCGCCCCTGATTGACCTCAACCCAGGGATCGTTGGCATCCAGCGTGCGCGCCCTATCCAGGGCGCTCTGTGCCGCGCTGAAATCAAAGCGCTGAATATGCCAGTGACCCAACAGTGAATAAGCCGCCGCCAGATTTCCATCCAGGGCCATTGCCTTGTCGATTAACGCTTTGCCGCGTTCCAGACCGTTATTCCGATAGCGCCGGCCCATGGTATTGGTGGTCGCCAGGACGTAGCGCGCCAACGCTACATAGGCCGGTGCATACTGTTGGTCCGCGGCGATCACACGCTGAATCAATTGATGGGCAATGTCCTGTTCCTCGCCGCTGCCGTTGTAGTAATCCATCAATCGCTGGGCGGAGGCGATGATCGGTTGGGCGGACTGCCGATAGTAATCCAGATCCGGCTGGGCAGGTTGCGCCAACAGCTCCTCGCTCACGGACGGAAAGCGTTCCGGAAACAGCAAGGCCTCGCCCCCTTTCATCGCCATGATCCGGCGCATCTCAACACCGTTTTGCTGGCTGATCTTTTTCCAGGAAGTTCCAACCCGATCAAGCAGGTATTCTTTGGTGGATTGGGGCAACTGCTCCATGGCTTTCATGCTGCCCAGCAGGCGGCCACAGGACTGCGTGTGCGTTTGCAGCTGATCGGCATACTGGGAGAACTGGCTTTCATTGCGGATTTTACGCAGAAGTTCGGTGTATTCCGCCTGACAGGTTTGGGCGAGCTGATCCTGGTAATACAGGGTTACCGCCCTAAAAATACCGTGCTCGTGGTTCAGGTAAAGCAGCCCACCCACCACCAGCAATAAGCCCAGACGCACCAAATGAGCACTCTTTTTCATATCAAACCTTGTGTCCTTTTTATTATTCTGGATGCCCCCAGCGCTTTCCTTATCTGCGGCTTGCAATTCATTCCGGCGTACAGCGGGTAAGTGTGTGAACCGGATCTATTTCACCACACCTACTTTGACCCTAGTTTGACGATCTTTGAAGGCGTTCTCAATTATTCATTAAATGGACAAAGAAGTGAACGGGAGGGGAGGCACAAAGGGAGGCACAGAAGAAGGCCATGCCCACGGCCGGGCATGGCGTCTGCGATCGGTGTTTACTGTTTGGGGATCGGCCAGGCGATGGATTTGGTCTCCAGGTATTGATTGAAGCCGGCCTCACCATTCTGACGGCCGATACCACTGAACTTATACCCACCGAAGGGAATATCAACCCCATGGGCGGCACCGCCGTTAATGGACATAACACCGGCTCGAATCCGGCGCGCCACGGCCATGGCACGGTCCAGGGATCCCGAGTGAACACTGCCCACCAGACCATAGCGGCTTTCGTTGGCAATGCGCACGGCATCGTCGTCATCCTCAAACGGAATCAACACCAGCACCGGGCCGAAAATCTCTTCCTGGGCAATGGTCATCTTGTTGTCCACATGTGTGAACAGAGTTGGTTCAACATAGTAACCCGTGGGGAACGCCGCCGGCCGGTTGCCACCCAGGGCAAGGGTCGCGCCTTCGGCGATGCCGGTGTCGATCAGGCTCAGCACTCGGTCGCGCTGCCGGGCAGACACCAGCGGGCCCATCATCACATCGGCACGTTGCGGGTCACCATAAGGCGCCATCTGCATGATGCCCTTGACCTTGGCACAAACCTCTTCGTAGCGGGCCTTGGGCACCAGCATGCGCGTGGGAATACCACAGCCCTGACCGGCGTGGAAGCACACCGCCAATGCCCCCATCAAGGCGGAGTCAAAGTTGGCGTCGTCAAGAATAATATTGGCGGACTTGCCGCCGAGTTCGAGGAATACACGCTTCATGGTGGCAGCACCCTTCTCCATAATGCGCTGGCCCACCGCCGTCGAACCGGTGAAGGAAATCGCATCCACCGCGGGGGACAGGGTGAGCGCCTCGCCCAGCAGATGATCCGACGAGGTAACGATGTTCAACACACCCGCTGGGATATCGGTCTTCTGCGCCGCCACGCGACCGATGAAAGTTGCGCTCCACGGGGTATCCGGCGCGGGCTTCAGCACCAGGGTATTGCCCGTGGCCAGGGCCTGGGCAATCTTGTTGATGGCCACCTCAAAGGGGAAATTCCAGGGAATGATGGCCCCCACCACCCCCATTGGCTCCTTCCAGATACGGCGGGCATTGGGTTCGCCCTGGTTGCCTTTTCCATCGGGCAGCTCAATCTCCCAATCGAACCGGTCCATCAGCTCAATGGGGTAATCCAGCGCTTCCGGAAACGACGCATCCAGCTGCTGGCGAATCGTCGTCATGCGGGGGCAGCCCGCTTCCTGGATCAGCTGTTCACGCAATTCCTCACGCTCCTCCATGATCCCGTCGCGCAGCTGAATCAGGCACTTTTTACGGAATTCCCGGTTGGCGGACCAATCGGTTTCATCAAAGGCGCGGCGGGCCGCGGCAATGGCACGCTGCATGTCCGCGCGGGTGGCATCGGCCACAACACCAAGGACCTCTTCGGTAGCCGGGTTGATGTTGTTGAAGGTCGCACCGTGCTCTGCCTCCACCAGCTCACCATCGATCAGCATGCGGGTCTCGGGATTGATCTGGGGCAGTTTGGGTTTCTCCTGCCCGGCGCTTGCAGCACGCTGCACCTGGGGTGCGCTGGCGGTACCACCGGCAGCACCACCGCCCACACCCCGCAGAAAGTTAACGATCATCTTGGCGCTGGGGAACACATCCGACACCGCCGAGCTGGTGAAGCCCACATCGGTAATCAGCGTGATGCCACTGACCACCGCGGCAGCATCACTGCACAGGTAAACCAGGGGGCCTGCCTGCTCCATTGGTGTGGACACCTCAACACCGGCCTCTGCACGGTAATCCTTGCCGAAGGTCAGCCACGAATCGGCGTTGTCACGGGCCAGGGGCGTGTCGGTGGGCCCCGGCAGGATGGCGTTAATACGCACCCCTTTCTTCAGGAACGGCATGGCCATGCGCGCCACGTAAGCACACACCGCCTGCTTGGTGAACATGTAGCTGCACTTGCCGTGCTCCACCGCCCACTGGGTTGCCTGGTCATAATCGTCGATGGCGAGAAATTCGATCAGCTCAGGCAGATTGGCTTCCCAGCCCATGCCGGCCGCCGATGAAATCAAACCGATGGCCGCCCCCTGATTGAACATCTCCGCCGCAAACATCTGGTCGATCAGGTAGCGATGGCCGATAAAATTGATACGCTCAATGCCGGGGGTGCCATCGGCAACACCGGCGCAACTGAACAGCGCATCAATCCTGCCGCCACACTCAATCAACGCCTGATCGATCGATTGTTTGTCGGCCAGATCCACGAACAGCGTCCGCACACTTTCCAGAGTAATCTCGCCGCGGTCCATGACCACCACTTCCGCACCCGCATCGCGCACCAGTTCCGCCGTTGCGGCACCCATGCCGGTTGCCCCGCCTACCACCAAAACGCGCTTGTTGCGGTAGCTAAACTTATCGAACAAGGACATTGCACTCTCCTAATAGACCACTCAGTTGTCATTATTTTTCATTACTATACATCATTGTTGATTATAAAGGAATTTGCATATATTGAATTCAGTGGTGCTGTCAGCGGTAGGGAGGCAGGTAAAGCGATTGCTCAGCGGTTAGCCACACCGTATATTGAGGTGCACCCTAACCGATACAAGGAAGACATCCGACATGGCTTGGAAGAATCAGCTGGATTTTGTTTCGCTTGGCTCAAGAGGCATACGCGGCTCTAAAAAGGTACCAAAAAGCTGCATCGAATCCGCAGAATACATCATCCAGTGTTATGCCAACGGCAAGTTGCTCGACTGGAAGGCAGGTGATTCGCGGGAACCTCACGTTTACGCCCATTTCGGTAACAAAAGCATCAATATCAGCGATACCGCCAATTTCCATCTGAGTGCCAGCGGTCTCAAAGATTATGCGTTCACCGGCCTCCCCGTGGAAGGACAGGGTCTGATCTGCCTGAACAAAACCAAAAAGGACCTTGGCTACAATATGCACCTGGGCGCTGTGGTGGCGGTCAATGCGGAAGATGGCAAGGTGTTGATCAGCAACATGATGGAACAAGCCCACATGGCCGTTTCCCTCACCACCATAGAATATATCGAGATCTCCAGCGTTACTGAGTTCATTACGTTGAACTTTGGTGACGATGGCCCGGCCAGCTATGCGCTGGGTTTGTTGGATTTGTGATGACACTGAGCCGGCAACGGAGCCTAAGCCATGGATGTACAACTTAACCATAAAACCGCCCTGGTCAGTGGCGCCCACCGGGGCACCGGCAATGTCATTGCCACCACGCTGGCAGAAGAAAGGCTGGCCGGCGGATTGGGCATCGTTACAGCAACACATCGTGCAGCATGACTTTCCCAACCCCTGTGGCCGCCTGGCCACCCGTCAGGAAGTGGCTGATTTGGTTGTGTTTCTTGCCAGCCCCCGGGCGGGTTTTATTAACGGGCAGAATATTCGGGTGGATGGTGGCGCGGTGCGTTACGTTTAGGGCTGGTTAATAACCCATTTTGGTTTTCTATGCCTTTTGTTAACTGGTTACCCTTTTTCAGGCCCTGGCAGCCTGCTAACCAGGGCTTTTGCGACTATATTTGCATTAAGAGTTTGATTCTTAAAAAGCTTATTGCAGAATATGGCCAGCCTTCCCAAACCTAAAATCAATTTATCCATTGCCGTAAAGTACGCCGTCAGCATTACGTTGCTGATCGTTATGGGCATGGGCATCCTGGCGTTGGTGACCTTTCGTGATCAGTCTGAAGTACATGAAAAACTGCAAAAAGATTTTGGACGCATCATCTCGCAACAGATTGCCAACAGCGCCGTAGAACCCTTCTTTACCGAGGACGAGTTCAAGCTGGGTGTATTGCTTAGTAATCTCAGCAACAACAACCGCGTTGCCGGTGTGGTGATTCTGGATCATGACTTTACGGTGGTGGCCAAAACCGGGATTGAGATTCCGCAATCGGCCATCGTCCAGTCCATAAAACTCAATCAACATGTGCGGCCCTTCGCCCAGTGGGATAACCACCCCAACCAGAATGTTGTCATCTATGTGAGCCCCATCGTTTTCAAAGACGTGACCGGCGGCTACGCGGCGCTGGCCGTGAACAATCAGAGCGTTGCCACCCTGCTGTCAAAATCACTACATACTTTTATTGTAATGAGCGTTGTGCTGTGCATCAGTGTCAGCCTGCTGGGGATCGCCATGGCACATAAATTCTCCCAGCCCATTACCTCGCTGGCCGCTGCAACCCGGGATTTGCAACAGGGGAAACTGAAGCACATTCCTGAGCGGCGTTCGGATGAGCTGGGCATGCTGATCAACGCTATTAACAACATGAGCAACGGCTTGATCCAAAAAGACCAGGTAGAGGCCATGCTGAACAAACTGGTTGACCGTGACATAGCCCAAAAGGTACTGGGCGGCGTTCAGGAAGTTGAACTGGGCGGAGAGCACGTGGAGGCCACCGTACTGTTTGCCGATATCGTGGGCTTTACCAACATCTCAGAGAGCCTCTCGCCGCAGGAGGTCAGCAACCTGCTCAACGAGTACTACAATTACTTTAATCAATGCGCCAAATTTTACTTTGGTACCGTGGACAAATTTATTGGCGATGCGGTGATGCTGGTGTTTGGTGCACCAAAGCCGGATAAGGATCATCAGTATCATGCGTTGGCCTGTGCGGTATTGATGAATCAACTGGTTCGCCGGTTGAATCAGATACGGCGGGAAAAGGGGTTGTACGAAGTCAATTTGCGCATCGGCATCAATTCCGGCAGTATGCTGGCCGGACTCATAGGCGGCAGCAATCGAATGCAGTACACGGTGGTGGGTGATGCCGTTAACCTTGCCTCCCGTCTGTGCAGCGAGGCTGGCTCCTCCCAGATTATTATTGAAGAATCCATGTACAACGCCATCATCCAAACACATAAAATCAACGCCGAATCACGCAAGCAGATTAAAGTACGGGGCAAAGCCGAACCCGTCGCCATTTATCACGTGCATGATATAGAGCAACCCAATGCGCATGTGGTGGATAACCTGATCGATGACATTCTCAGTAAGCCATACAGCCGCAACGACAGTAACCCGATCACCCTGGACAAACCCATTACCGTCGATCAATCCGCCCATGGCAAAATTCATTGATCGCCTGCGGCTGTGCCCACAGGCCAACCCCATCCTGCCCACTATGCCGAGCATAAAGTTACTGGCCCTGATCTGCTGCCTGGGGCTCACTGCCTGCGCCTCTCTATCCATACCCAAACAACCTTCCGATGATTACATTGCCGGGTTGCTGGCGGAGAACCAGTTTGACGCCGCGCTCAAAGCGGTGGATCAATGGCAGGATAACTACCCCAATGATCTAGAGCTGCCAAAGCAACGCAAACACATCACCCAGGCCATCAGCCGCTTTGAATCCACTACCCTGGCCACCGCGCAACAGCTGGATAACAAGGGGCAATGGCAAGAGGCCAAAAGCGTGTATGAAAGCGCTTTGGAAAAGGTACCCTCCAGCCCGGCATTACAGAACGCCTACAGTGAATTCAGCGTTCGCCACCTGACCTACCTGAACGGGCTGAAAGAAGATCTGGATGTCGCGCAGGCCAGGCACTGGCTAAACATCAGTGCAGACATAAAAGCACTGTACCAGGCCGCACCCAATGATCCTGAGGCCCGGGCCTGGCAGGAAAAAAGCCATGAGGAACGTGAGCGCCTGGCCCGCCGCATGGTGAACTACGGTTTGGCCCATGAAGAAAAGGAACACTTTGGTACTGCGGCACTGCGCTATGATCTGGCCTATCAACTGGACCCCGGTGAATTTACCAAACCCTACCATGAGCGGGCGGTAAAAACCTTTGCGCAACGCAAGGCAAAACAGAAAAAGCGTGCCCGCGAAGATCAGAAGCGCCAGCGCTCAAAGCTGAGCCTGCTGATCGAAGAGTTTGATCAGCATCTGGCGCAGCATGAATTTCGCCTTGCCAGAAAAACCCTGCGCGCCATGGAAGTGATTGACGCCAAATCACCAGAGGTACTGAAACGCAGAGACCAACTGGATCAGCAGCGCAGCATTGCCTTGAATCAGGCTATTCAGGATGGCAAGAATTTCTACACAAAGGGTGAATTTGACAACGCCATTGATGCCTGGCAGCGCGCACTGCAGCTTGACCCCGACAACAAGGAACTGAAAGAAAACATTCAGCGGGCAGAAAAATTTCGTGAAAATCTGCAACGCCTGAAGCAGGGATCGTAGCGCTCCTGCTGACCCATATGCCAACTCTTCAGCCCTGTGCCCCGGATACGTAAGCGGCGGTTAAGGCATCAGTGGGGGCCTCAAACAACTGTCGGCACTGGCCAAATTCGATTAATTTCCCAACCCGCTCACGCATCCAGAAGAAGCCTACGTAGTTCGCCACGCGGCGGGCCTGAGCCAGATTGTGGGTAACGATCACCAGAGTGTAACGGCCACGCAAGCGCATGATCAGCTCTTCCACCACTCTGGATGAAATGGGGTCAAGGGCACTGCAAGGTTCATCCATCAACAGTATTTCCGGCTCCAACACCAATGCCCGCGCAATACAAAGCCGTTGCTGTTGACCGCCCGACAAGCTCAAGGCAGAGCTGTCTAACCGGTCACAGACTTCATCCCACAAGCCCACGTCCTTAAGGGCTTGTTTGATCTTACGCTTTCGCAGGTGAGGATCACGCACACCGTGCTCCTTCAGTGGTAGATCCAAATTGCGCCGGATGGACAAGGGAAAGGGGTTGGGCCGTTGGAAAATCATACCGATACGGCGGCGCAGGGCCAGCGTATCAACGGATTCCTGCCGCAGGTTATGGCCATCAAACAGAATCTGCCCACGCACCTGCACGCCGGGATGGTAATCGGTAAGCCGGTTCAGGGTTGAAAGAAAACTGGTTTTGCCACACCCGGAGGGGCCGATCAGAGCGGTGATGCATCCCTTGTGGATATCCAGGGATACATCGGCCAGTACCGCGTTGTTACCATAATAAACGGCAAGGTCTCGCACTTGCAGAATGGGGCTGGGCACACAACAGGCGGCTTTCTGCTCCATCTCCCCCAGGGTATAGGCAGCTGTAGGTTGATCAATCATCATTGGCTTATCCTCCGCTTGAACCAGTTGTCTACCAGGCTCTGTGCCAGCCCATTGAGCAAAACAATCAGCACGATCAGCACCAGGGCTGAACCATATGCCGCGCCATCGCCCCCGGTCACATTCATCGACAAGTCAAATATATGTACCGCCAGCACTCTGCCGGAGTCCAATGGTGATTCCGGCATGCGGTCGACATAACCACTGGTAAACAACAGGGCCGCGGTTTCTGCGGTGGCCCGACCGATACCAAGCACCAAACCCGCCAGAATGGCCGGGCGCGCCGCCGGCAGTAACACATGACAAACTGCCGCAGCCCGGGTCATACCGAGTGCCCACGCCCCCTGGCGCCAATCGTCACTCACCTGCCGCAGGCCGGATTCACAGGTGCGGATAAACACCGGTAAAATCATGCACGCCAATGTCAAACCACCGGCTAACAACGAATACCCCAGCCCCATGTAGACGCTAAAAAACGCGTTACCAAACAGCCCGTACACAATGGACGGTATCCCGGCCAGGACATCCAGCGTGATACCGGTATAGGCGGCGAAGCCACGCTGCTTGGGTGCAAACTCCGACAACCAAATGGCCACACCCAATCCCAAAGGCAACGCGGCAGCCAACGCAATCACCAGTACCCACAGGGTGGACACCAGAACAGGTGCTATGCCACCGGCACGGCCGGCATCCCTGGGTTCGGTGACCAGAAAAGCCCAGGAAATCCGTGCAGCACCTTCGCTGACGACGTCCGTCAACACCCACACCAATGCGGCAACCACCAGGGCCGCAGCAGCGAAAACCACAGTGGAAAAAACACGGTCAATCATGGCGGGCAAACTTCCGCTGGTGACGGCCCAGCCGATAAGCCATCCAGGATAGCCCCCACACCACCAACGTCAGCAATAAGCCGGAGGCAAACAAACTGGCCCGGTGTTCGCCCACGGCGTAGGCCATTTCCAAAGCCATATTGGCGGTGAGCACACGCACCGGTTCAAACAGGGTTGCAGGAATCTGAACGACGTTGCCCGCCACCATCAGTACCGCCATGGTTTCCCCCAATGCACGCGCCGCGGCCAGTATGGTACCGGCCACAATACCGGAGCGGGCGGCGGGCAGCATGATGTGGATAATCTGTGAAGTGCGGCGCAGGCCCAACGCTATTGCCCCTGTGTGCAGCTCCCGGGGAACACTGGCCAAGGCGGAAGCGCTGGTTAGCGCAATGGTGGGCAGTATCATCAAAGACAACACCAGTATTGCCGCCAACAGGGAAGCACCAGGAGGTTGCCATTGAGTGATCCAGGGCACCAGCCGGGTTAACCCCCACAGCCCAAACACTACAGAGGGGATTCCCGCCAACAGATTCAGCAACAGGCGAAAGCCGCGCGCAAACGCCGCAGACGCGTAAAATTCCAGATAAATCCCATTGATCAGCCCCAATGGTAAAGCAATCAGAATGGCACCCAGCATAACGGCCAGCGATGCCAGAATCATGGGCGCCAACCCAAACCGGCCCTCCAGCGGATACCAGCCTGGATTCTGCAACAGGTTCGTGAACAAACGGTTGCCGCCGTGCCCGGTGTCGGCACTGATCAGGAAAGGCCAGGCTTCACTCATCAAGAACAGTAAAATGGTGAGCAACAGGGCCACCATGCCGGCCGTCAACAGGGCCAGCGAGGCATTCCAGCGGCCGTCTTTGGATCTCAGGTGATCCAGGCACTTTGCCATCATTGCTTCACCTGGGAACAACAAAGAACTGATCTGCAATAAGATCCGCCACCGCTTCCGATTGCGCGAACGCTATAAAACGGCGCGCCAGTGGCGACGGGGATTTCCCGGTGAGCAGATTGAGCGGACGCGCCAACGGAAACCTGTGGGCCTGCACTTCAGCAACCGAGGCTGCAACGCCTTCCAGCGGCAGGCGTTTTATGGTCACGCCTCTTGCCTGGCTGAACTCAGCCGCACCGATGGACACGTAACCGATTGCCCCCGGGTTTCCTGCCACGGTTTTAATGCCTTGTTCGTTATCCCCGATGATAATGCTCGGCCTTACCTGGCTGTTTTTCAGTGCAAAATAATTGAGGAACAGCTCCAGCGTGGAATGCCCTTCGGCTTTGTTGACAACGGTGATGGAAAGATCACGGCCGCCAACGTCTTTCCAGTTGCGGATCTTTCCAGTGTAGATGTCGATGATCTGGGTGTTGCTTAACGAGCTTATGGGGTTGGAGCGATGGACGATGATACCCACACCATCAATGGCAATGGTATGTACACGCAAACCCGTCTCCGTTGGTTTGAGATTGCGGGAGGCCATACCGATGTGGGCCAAACCGGTACGGGTATCGTTCACACCGCGGGTGGAACCGCCGGTTTGTACATCGATCCGCACCTGCGGATGCTGCTGTTCGTATCGTTTGGCCATCTCCAGCACCAACGGTGCCACGGTACTTGATCCGGTCAGAATGAGTCGGTTATCCGCCGCCTGCACACCGTACGCACTCAGGCACAGGGCCACCGCCAACAAAAGCCCGGTCAGTCGCTGGAACATGACAGTTTCCTCATGGTGTTACAGACGGTCTCCCGCGACGCACCCTGTGGGTGGGCAGCCACCAACGCCTCCACCCGGGCCTGAAGCACTGAAAAGCAACGCCTGAAGCCATCCCGTTCGCTTTCCGGATCGAGTGCAGCATTGGCGGGATCGGGCAACCCCCAATGTACGATTTCATAATCACCGTAAAACGTGGGGCAAACCTCGGCAGCAGCGTTATCACACACCGTTAACACCAGATCCAACCGCGGAGCGTCCGCCTGAGTGAACTCATCCCAACTCTTACTGCGTACGCTGTTTTGTTCCTGGGGCAGCAACTGGGCTATTTGTTCGATGGCCAGTGGGTTAACTTTACCGGTGGGCTGGCTTCCCGCACTGAACGCCCGAAACAGGGGTGCCCCCACACTGTTGAGCAGGGCTTCCGCCATAATAGAGCGCGCAGAGTTGCCGGTACAAAGCACCAGCACATTAAGCCGCTTACCCTGATCGGAGGTTGATGCAACGTTCTCAGCAGAGGTCAGCAACATGAGCTTGCTCCCGCCTGATCAACAAGGGCATCGGTTACAGACTCGGTACAGCCGTCGAACAAACCAAAGTGCGTATCGAAGTTACCAAAGAACTCAAAGTGTTCACGAAACCGGGTTTCCCGCAGCATGGACCAGGTGTTACCGCAAACCGGAAACACTTTACCGGTGGGCATGACATGATGATCATCCAGCACAAAATGATGAGGCTGATGCTGAATCGTGCCCAGGTAGCGCACCGCCTGGCCGTAGTCTTCACAGGCAGTTTCCAATGTATCAAGCTTGAACAACCGATAGGTTGTTGATGTAAATTGAACATGGCCGATCTTTTCAGCCAGATTGGAATCATCGATGGCAAGGGGCCGGCTTTCCACCCGGCGCGGATCGATAAACCCGGCTTTGGCGGCTAGCCGCAGAAAATCCTGTTGGTAGAGGGCGCCACCCAGGCACTCACCGTAAATTACCGGATCGTTTTGCAGGGCTGCCGGGATGCGGCGATCTGCGTACACGTCGGAAAAATACAGTTCGCCCCCGGGTTTTAATAAGCGGGCGATGTTGTGCAGAACCGCTTCTTTGTCGGTGGATAAATTCACCACGCAATTGGATACGATGACATCAAAGCTTTCTGGCTCCAGATCCAGCTCATCCAATTGTTCGATGTATCCGGTCAGAAACCGGCAATTATCATAGCCAAAGGTAGTGGCGTGATAGGCTTGGTGGCTGCGGGCCACTGCCAATTGCTCGGCTGTCATATCCACACCCACCACAGACCCCGCTGCACCCACCAATTGCGCCAGCAGGTAAACATCACGGCCAGCGCCACACCCCAGATCCAGCACGCGACACCCTTCCAAGGCCGGGGGGCACACCAGTCCGCAGCCGTAATAACGGCTAAGAATTTCCCCATGCACGTTCGCCAACAGTGGCTTTAACCATCCCGGTATGGCACCGGGGTCACAACAGGCACTGGTTTTCAGGTCGTCACTGGATTGAAGTTGACGCCCATAATAATCCTGAACTGCCTCTCGCATGTCGCTTCTCCTGATCTTACTTGGTTGAATCACTGGGTATCATTTAAACGCCAGTCATAATCCAGAAAACTGATGTCCAACTCCCCTGCCTGCAACGCTGCAATGCTGGCTTCGGACCACAGCAATGCGTGCTTGTAAAGCCCGAAGAATTCAGACAGAGAATTCGAACCTCGCCATCCTGCCTCGAAATCACCTCGATACCATTTGAAGATGGACGATATTTGCATGCTGCCATTGCTGACACGATTACGGGACGAATCCGTTAGAAAGCGCATGGTCTGCTGCTCCAATTGCTTTTCCAATTGGCTGCCCGTGTAAGCTTCCTCACGCAATGCCGGACAGCCAACGCTGGCACAGTTGACCGCAAAATGGATGCGCGGATCATTGTATCGACCCGACCCGCGAATGAGATCGTGTTCGATATAATCCAGGGATACCTTGTCATTAAACAGCGGTATAAATTCCTCTTTCCACGGCGATGAGAAAAAACCACCCAGATCTTTAATGGATTCAACATCGGGGTATTCGCTTAATATCAGCTCCACCGTCCAGGCGTTGTAGGCATTAATAAGGAAAGCCAATTGCTCTGGCTTCGAAAACGCGTCAAAGCGACTACGGGGTAGTGCAGAAAGCGTTTCTAAGTATGCAGTCAGGTTTGCCCTGTTTTGTTGCAAGGCACCGTAGTCCACCTGAGTGGATGATCCGCCCTGAATGGGCACCACATGCGATTTCACCAGAGTATCCCAAAGGGAGTGATCGAAGGTTTCTGCCTGTACCCAGGATGAGCATAGAGCTATGACAAAAGCAGCCAATAGTTGTTTTAACATGATTTACGCTCTCCTCCAGGTATGGTAGCGCTGTAGCCATTCCAGTATGCGTTGCGGTGCGTGGTCTTTCTTCCACACTCCCGCCACGTATTTATTCGACTCCGCCCAGGTTGGATAGGCATGGATCGTGCCCAGGATCTTGTTCAAACCGAGCCCATGCTTCATGGCCAGCACAAATTCGGCCAGCAACTCTCCGGCGTGCTCACCGACGATGGTGGCGCCCAGGATTCGATCCTTGCCCGGTTCGGTGAGCACTTTGACAAAGCCCCGGGTTTCCCCTTCCACAATGGCGCGATCCAGATCATCCAGTTGATAACGGCTGATTTCATATTCAATGTTCTGCTCGCTGGCCTCACGCTCATTGAGGCCAACCCGTGCAATCTCCGGTTCCATAAACGTGGTAGCGGGGATCACCCGATAATCCACTTTGAATTTTTTTAACTGGCCGAATAAGCCGTTTACCGCGGCATACCAGGCTTGGTGCGCCGCCACATGGGTAAACTGGTAAGGCCCAACCACATCACCCACCGCCAATATATTGGGATACATTGTTTGCAGGTAATCATCCGTTGTAACCGTACGATCGGTTTTAATGCCCAATGCCTCCAGGCCAAACCCTGAGGTTCGAGGCACGCGACCCACCGCGCACAGCAGCTGATCGAACTCGATGTCATGCTGCATTCCCTCATGCTCAACCACCAGGTATTGACGGGCACCCTGCCGATAACAGCGCAGCGCTTTGTGATCTGTTAATACCTTAACCCCTTCCTGCTCCAGGGTTTGTCGGGCAAAGGAGGAGACTTCATCGTCCTCGCGCAGCAATAGCCGGCTTGCCATTTCAACCTGGGTTACCTGCACCCCAAGGCGGGAGAAGCTTTGTGACAGCTCGCATCCTATGGGGCCGCCACCCAGCACCACCAGACGCTCGGGGGGCTCCTGCAATTGCGCAAAGGTATCCCACAGCGTATCACTGGTCACGTAGTCCACTTCATCCAAACCCGGCAACGGTGGCACAAAGGGCCGGGCTCCGGTGGCAATGACAATGGCTCGACTGGTAAGCCGGGTAAGGTCACCGTCACTTGATTCAATCTCAACGGTCCAGGGATCGATTAAACGGCCATACCCTTGTTTTACTTCAACACCCAATTCGGTATAACGCTCAACGCTGTCATGAGGTGCAATGGCCGCAATTTTCTCGTGAATACCCTGCATGACTTTGCTAAACGAGATGCGGGCCGGCCCGCTGCTGACACCGTAATCACCGGCCTTCTTGATCTGATGTGCCACCTTGGCACTTTTGATCAGCGCTTTACTGGGGACGCAGCCAAAGTTCAAACAGTCGCCACCCATCTTATGGGCTTCAACCAACGTCACTTTGGCATTCACCGCTGCGGCAATGTACGCGGATACCAATCCGCCCGCGCCGGCCCCAAGGACAATCAGGTTACGATCGAACGATGACGGCTTGCGCCAACCCCGATAGGCACGCCGGGCCTGTAAACTATTGACCAGTTTCTTGGCGAACAACGGAAACAGGCCCAGTAACGCGAACGAGAGCAACAACGATGGGGAAATAATGCCACCCAAACTCTCGATCTGGGCCAACTGGGTTCCCGCGTTAACATAAACGATGGTGCCCGCCAGCATACCCACCTGACTGACCCAGTAAAACGTCGCGGCTCTGATGGTGGTCAGCCCCATCACCAGATTGATTAAGAAGAATGGAAAGATCGGTACCAGCCTTAGTGTGAACAGATAGAATCCGCCCTCCTGTTCCACTCCCGCATTGATTTGCTGCATGCGCTGCCGGAAGCGCCGTTCAACGGATTCACGCAATAGATAGCGGGATGCCAGAAACGCCAGAGTGGCCCCCAAACTGCTGGCAAACGACACCAGAATCGTGCCATACACCAGGCCGAACAGGGCCCCTGCGGCTAACGTCATGACCGCCGCACCGGGCAGGGACAACGCAGTCACCACGACGTACAGAACGAAGAATCCCGCCATCACAAACCACAGGGATTCCGTTTTCCAGCGCTCAAACTGGGACAGGCTGGATTTCAGCCCTTCCAAGGTCAGAGTGTGATTCAGATCCAGAGCAAAAAACAGCAGCACGACCAGCGCAATTACGCCGACGATAATAAGCTTCTTCATAGCTGAGCCCCCGCCAATGCACCGGCGCAGCTACTACCCTGCCCTGCTGTACAACCAAAACAATGATCCGCCACCGCAATGGGCTGATCGATGTCAACGGCATTGTTCAAGTCAATTAAATGCATGCGCTGATTGCCCCGCAACGGAATGTTCAACTGTTGATTAAAATCACAGTCATATAGATAGCCTTTCCAATCCACACTCACCAGTGATCGGCACATCACCGTATCCAGGTGTTGCGGATGAAAGCTGTCTTTCAACAGTTGCATGTAGCTGTAGAACTGCCCCTTCGATATCAAGGTGGAACCGAAGCGTTGAATGGGCATGTTGGTGATGACGTACAACCGGTTAAACCGAATACTGAACTCATCATTCAGAATGCGCTTGTAGTTGGCCTCCAACTCGCCTTGCTCAGGTGGAAGCGTTGGGCCCTGCGGGTTATACACCAGATTCAATAACAGGCCACTATCATCATGGCCGTATCCCAATGCGTTCAGGCGCTGCAAAGCGTCAATGCTTTTCGAGAACACGCCTTTGCCCCGTTGCTGATCCACGTTCTTGGTGGAATAACAGGGCAACGAGGCGATTATCTCTACCTGGTGTTTGGCAAGAAACTCTGCCAGCAAGTGCTGTTCCGGCTCCAACAGAATGGTCAGGTTGCAGCGATCCACAACATGGATATGGGCAGCCCTGGCCTGCTGCACCAGCTCACGGAACTGCGGGTGCATTTCGGGTGCGCCACCGGTAAGGTCGAGCGTGGTCATGCCTGCGGCCTGCATGGCGGGAACAATCAGGCGCACTGTATCCGCCGACATCATTTCCGTGCGATGGGGCCCAGCATTAACATGGCAGTGGATGCAACGTTGATTACATTGATAGCCTAGATTTACCTGCAACGTGGTGGTTGCACCGCGACGCAGACTGGGAAAATGCGTCGCATTCAGTAGGGGGAGTATTTTATGCATCGACTGCTCCTGCATACGTAGAGTCTATGAAATGGATTGCGCAGATTGGGTTTTGTTACACTGAAGATCCGAAAATACTGCTTTTTTGTGGTAGCGCTGCTGTAGCAGAAAGCACAGCAACAGTGTGCCGCCCTGAGCCAGGGCAATCCAAGGGGATACGTGGAACTGTAATAAGCCATCGGCCGGACTGATATTGCCGCCATGGCCGTAGCTCAACACCGCGAATGCACAAAAATAGAATAGCCAAGCGCGCCCCATCAACACCATGATGGGTAACAACCACAGCCAATACCAACTGTTAACCACTGGGGACACTAACAATAAGCACAACAGCGCCAAATCCACAGGCGGGTAATGATTGTTTACCCTGGAACGCCACCTGATCCACAACACGGCCAAGCCGACCAGCAACACAAGCGCGCTGGTTTCACGGGCATAACCCGCCGGGGCGACCGCTTCAATCAATCGAAACAGCAAGGGGTTAAAACGCCACTCACGGGCAAAGGTTTGCAGTGAATACCATTCGCTGCCACTTAGCTGCAGCAAAGGTGCATACAGCAAAGCCAAAGTGATGCCGCAGTACAGCAACACTTTCATAAACCAGCCAAAATGAACGGGATAATTCCGTAACGCCTGCACCTGCACAAGAACAAACGGCAGCACCACAAGCGCAGATATTTTGGCGCCCAGGGCAATGCCTAACGCCACACCGGTAAGAAGCGGGCGCCGTTGCTGCCAGCCATAAAGGCACCAGATAAGCGCCAGTGCCACCATCAGATCAGGATGAGCACTGGCAATGGCCTCTTTCAGTAGCAACGGATGGATCGCGTAGGCAGTGAGCCAGCGGCAGGATACCCTCATGGCATACAGGCTCAGCAGGATGCACACATCGGTGAGCACCAGCAGCCCTTGCAGCGCGGTGAGATTACCGGGGGCGATGTAATAGGCCAGAGCAAACACATACTGCAACACCGGGCCATAGATCGAAGGCAACTCCGGATAGTTGATGTTATTCAGTATCCATTGCCACTGCTGGGCCAACTGGGCCTGTGAAAAAAAGAATTCCGGTGGATGCTGCCAGGGGGAAAGGAACAACGCTGTTTGCCGACCATCCCATAGATAGCGAAAGTAATCGTCCTCCAGCAAGGGCCAGGCCATGGCCGCTATCACACGCAGCACCACCGCCAACAATAGTACCTGCCCCAGGGTGGGCGCGATGTCCTTGCGCAGGGCCAGGATCACCAAGGCACCCAAGCCCAGCGCCGAAGAAAGCAGCGTGAACACCAGCTCACGCTGCGGGTTGGTTCCGAGGTCACTGTTACCGCCGAGGTACAGCATTATTGCTGCTGACAAAGCCAGCAACAATAATGCCTTCCTGCCTCGGACCAGAGACACGTTAAAACGCGTGGGTATAAGTAAGGCCGGCGATTTCATCGTCCGCTACGGTATTGCGACCGTCCGTCAAGGTAGCCAGGGTGAAGGCGATCCCCTGGCTGGGTCCAACGGCGTAGTTCAAAGAGAACTTCACCAACTCCCGCTCTTCATTCACCTCTTGGAAGCGTTCCGGGGTAAAACCGGGGCCGCCGATATCCAAATCACCGCCGTAGCGCTTGTTCGAGTAACCAAGGCTCAGCCCCAGGGCGCTGGTGGGATTGTACTGGGCAGACAGATGAACAAAGCTTGCTTCGGGCACATCTCCACTGCGGTACTCGTATCCCAGCTCTGCGCTGACACCCCAGTTAAGCCCTACCTGCTTACCCACCAGCGCCGATGCCTGAAATCCGTTTTCGGCTTTACCGAGGGCGGCAAGGCGATCACCTTCGTAATCCCCCTTGATGATCGCGGCACCGCGCAGCGTGATGGTGGGAACATTGTTTGCCGTGGCAAACTCATCCATCACCCGCCAACTTACACCGATGGTCGAGTCGGTAAAACCACTGTCCCGATCGGCGCTGCCCGCCTCCACCTCGCCATAGCCGATCAAGGCATCCAGTGCCAGGTTGTCGCTGATCCCATAGTTGATCAGCAACGCGGTATCATTGCGTTCAAAACTGCTGGCTGCCCCACCGGTAATGGCGCTTGCAGCAAGCTCATCATCGCCAATGTAAGCATCATCACCTTCCTGTTGCGTGTAATTGATCGATACCAATGTCTCCCCGGGAATGGGCAACCAGGGCGAGGTACCTTCAGCAACAGAAAGGCCCGGCAGTGTCAGTAATGCAGGTACTAACCATAACGTTCTATTCATCATTGCGATCCTTTCGATACTTTGGATTAATCGGGGTTAAAGTTTGAAGCGACGCTTCAGATATACGCTCACGGCTTCCTGCTCCCGGGAGGTCAGATCCGCCTGCGGCAGCTTCTGCAACAGCTCCTGAGCACTGCTTTTGTTCAGGTCGAACCCCGGCATGGAACAACTCTCACAGGCAATTTTCACAGCAAAGACCCGTTTACCCAGGTTGTAGTTCGCCTTATCTCCGGTTTGTGCGTGGCCCACCGCATCCGAACCTGATGCCAACGCCAGGGAGGAGGCCATACTCATGAACAGGATTAGCGCACAGTGAGAGAGCTTGTTTGGGTTTCGCATCGTGTATCTCCTTATTTGTAGGGGGTATGGTTTTGATCTAATAAAAGGTGTGGTTTAACGCCACGGCGTTGTTGCCACCAGAATCTGGCCAGCATGCCGATAATGTCCCTGCCTGCGCGCAGCACCCCCAGTACGGTGCCGCCGATTTTGGAGTGGCCGCCCAGCCGCGCCCGCCAGCGCACGGGCACTTCCACCACGCATAATTGCGCGCGATAGGCACTTAACTGCATCTCGATCGTCCATCCGAAATCGCGATCGACCATGTGCAACTGATCAAAGGCATGCCGGGTGATGGCACGCAGCGGGCCGAGATCCTGTACCGGGTAACCCCACAGAGTACGCATCAGCGTGCAGGCCAGTTGATTTCCAAAACGCTGGGCCGTGGTCATCGACCCGGGTTCTGCATAGGTCCGCACTCCAATGGCAAGGTCGGCACCCTGCATCAGGGCAACCAGTAGATTCCAGCTGTCGTCAATGGCCACCGCACCGTCGCCATCCACAAACAGCAGCACCTCACCGCGGCTGGCTTGCACACCCTGCCAACAGGCTTCGCCGTACCCCAGTTTGGGTGCCCGTATCACCTTAACGCCGTGCTGCCGGGCAATGGCCGCAGTACTGTCGGTGGACCCGTTATCCACCACCAACAACTCCCAGCGCAGCGGTAGATTGCAGCGCGCAACGAACTTCAGAATCTGCACCAGCACCAAGCCAATACAGTTGGCTTCGTTATGGGCGGGGATAATGATGCTGACCAGGTGGTTGGGTTTCACAAGTTCACTTCCTGAAAAATCTGTGTAGCCATACTAGGTATCCACACAGGCCACTTCCTCACGGAAGTTTCACAAAACCTTCAATTAAGTTTCGCAATGAGGCGTGAGCAACATTGAAGGCCGGGGTCAGGGTAAGCGGATTGATTAAAAACCAAGCACAAGAAGTGCAGGGATTGTAATTCCCCAAAGAGGTGCTGGTGTTCTTGTTGGGGGTTTTAGGTGAGGGTTTTAGGTGGGGTATTTCGTTAGACTATCAGGCGTGGGTGGAAACCGGCAGCGATTTACCGGATCCAGCGATGGCGCGGTGAATCACGCCACACCGTTACTGCAAATTACATCGCATAAAGACACAGTTTATTGTTATCCAGATCCCTCACGTACGCAGCATGGCGACCGGATCGCAAACCCGGTTCGCCTTCACTTTGGCCACCCATATCCAACGCTTTTTGATAGAGCCGCTCCACTGCTTCGGCTGAACCCACATTGAGGCCAAGCATGGTGCCGTTACCATTGGTTGCCGGTTCCCCATTGAAGGGCTCGGCAATGCCAAACATAAACTGATTACCCGCCCATACGACCATTCGCCCCTCGGAGTAAATCTTACTAATTCCGCTGCCCTCAAAAAAGACATCGTAAAAAGCCGCTGCCCGCACCTTATTGTTAGTCCCAAAAACAAAATAATCCATTTTCATGTCATAAACTCCTACTCAGTTCGAATCAATCCTATCCAACATCTGCGTTAATTCTACGGCACTCACGCTTTTACAAACCAAAGCAAACACCGTATTTCAGTTATTGCCGTTTTTACGCATGATATGAGCAGCCTTCGATCAGCACATTGCCTTTATGTTCTTTGAATCCGTATATCAGTAATCCGGGCTCTTCACGATGTTCAAAGTTGACGTTCCACAACACGATCACATGATCCGGATTTCTGTGTATATGGATCAAATCAGCAAGGGTGTGCTTACCCAATGCATCGTAGCTTTCCTCAAGCTGACGATTGAACTCACTCTCCGGGAAGACCTGATCGGGGTGTTCGTCAATCAGATAACGGATGAATTCCTGGTAATTCTTTTCGTTCCAAGCGTTCTCTGTGTGTTCAGCTAACGGCTGTACAACACCAAGAATCTCTTGATCGCTAAGTCCTTGGGCTTTCATAGCATATCCTATTTCCAATTATGGGAGCTTGTAGCTCGTTCATTTTACTCGAAACGGCACACTTACAATATGAAGAATTTTTGATAATCGCTTTTGATAAGCCCTAGGATCACTATTAAATACGGTATGTTAATGGCAGTATTCTCTTTATCCACTGGAGGCCTACCCAATATGAACAAATCGGTCACTCCCATTTTATTAGCGACTTTACTAACATCCACCCATGCCCTTGGGTCCGAGTGCAATCTCCAACCACTGGCTAAAAGATGGCAATCGGCTGAGTATGTTTTTTCCGGTACGGTTACCCACCACGAAAAACACGCAGAACTCAGCGGCAAATGGTGCGAAACGGAAGGCCCAAGCTGTGGTGCTAAGCTCGCCACCCTGGAAGTCGATAAAGTATGGAAGGGCACCATCCCGAAGCACATGGTCAACGTCTTTTCTGAAGACGCTTGTTACTGCCTGGGAACCTACTTCAAAACCGGCACCCGTTATATCGTGTTCGGTACGCCAGTCTCAACGCAAAACGACCTGATCAATGATCTGGGGGCCTGCCACACTACCCAGTTTCACATAGACCTTCAAAATCAACTGGATCAGCTCGCCCAGCCAGGTGAATAGACTGCCTTAGGAAAAGCCTGCAAGTCATTCAATAGGCGTTAGCTCAGTTGCCTATGGATTCAATTCTTGTAGTTCTATAATCAGATGCGAGTATTGCGCTGCAATTCTTATCTCTTCTTACTTCCTGTTGATATAAAGAAAAATTCTCCCGCCTCATGGCCTGAGTACGTTATTGGTGCATAAGAAATATGCTTATCCTTTTTACTCATTCGACGAAATAAATTGTACCCCTCCATAAGACCATCATTATTAGCCAAAGCGCTAATCAGATTCTGTGTAAAAGTCTGCTGCTTATTCGCAGCCGCGAACTGAACTGTACTAGGTTCATTCGTGGAAAGAGCCAGGCGCGCTCTTGTTTGCGACATAATACTGACCCACTGGTAATAAAGTCCTTCACCCAATGAATCATCTATTTTTACCACCGCAGATTCTGACAACCTGGGCCCAACACATGCATCGGCAATGACAAGAACATGTTTAGCCGCCATTGTGTAGAGCATATCGTTTATTGCAAGCGATGATATCCAGGTTCCGGTATTGTTGGATTCCGCATCAACCGGCAACCAATAACATCGTTTATTGGTATTTTCCACATCACTGCGACCAGAGTAGAACACCAACAGATTATCCTGCTCGGTCAGAACTTCACGAAACCCATTTAAGGCTGACAGTACTTTGTAGCGACTTGCATTGTGCAATCTCAACACTTCAAACCCGTATTTTTTAGATAAAACATCAGTAAGTCTATTGGCATCATCCGCCTCTAATTCCAGATTATCAAACTCTTGATATTGGCTATTCGTTATTATCAGAGCATAATACTTGCCCAGTGGTAACGTTTCACCTGTTCTAAATTTATGCTGAAGCACCTCAGCTGTCAGCTTGTGCTGGATAGGTTCTTTGGATAATGAAGGATCATAATACAGCTCAACGGTGTTAGTCCTATCCAGTGTATCTGTTGCAGAAATAACAATAGACGAACCCCTGTCTTCCGATGAAATCGTAGACCAGAAAAGATTGTACTCATCCAATTCAACACTACGATCATTGATGGTAAAACTCTTCACACCCCATTGTGATTGGACCTTTCCAACTATCTCAGTAGCACCTGATTGTTCGGCTCTAATCAAATGCTTACCGTCAATCAATGTTATGACAGGATCTATTATTTCAATAATAGGTGATAGTAACTCGTCGTTTTTACTTTCATCGATTGAGTTTTTTTCTCTCTGTTTCCTGATTTTTGTTTTACCGTCGCTGGCGAGCTTGTTATTTGGATAATATTTTAAGACGGAATTAAAAATAAATTCAGCCTGATCGAGTTTTAATGATTCTTTACTCTCGGTTAAACTCAGTCCTCGGTTAAGTTCCGCATTCAGATTAAGCAGCATACTAAGTTGGGTTGGTGATACATTAGGGGCCATCACAGCTTCGTTGATACTTGCAGAATAGGTAGCAGGAAATGTTTCACTCTCTATTGCCTTTCCCCCAATAGAATAATAGTACCATATAGGAATCACTAACAAAGTTAGTACGGAGATTAGCATTAAGTAACGTTCCACCATACTGAAATACAACCCGGTACGGTTATTTTTGATCTCTTTATTCTCGGTACCCTTCGCTTTATCACTTTCTATTACCAGCAAGTCTTCAGTTTCTTTAGCACTGCCTGGGTGCCCATGCACCAGCTGAAGCATCAGTGATCTGGACTTGCGTTCAACCCTTTTGCTATCATCCTTGATAAGTTTTTCTAGTTCTTTTTTAATGCCCGCCTTATAAACGTCGAAAGGCTCTTCCATCAAGTCCTCTATATCAAGCAGGCCAAGCAATTTTTTATCAGAACTGGAATCGTTAAGTTTATTCAGAATAGCTACCGGGATCGATTTATTAGAGCCGGGAATCAACACCAGATCACCATCACCTGCAAATGCGATCAACTTAGGGGATTGCTTACCTTCACTGATTTCAGCAACTTCACTCTTTAGATATCGATACAGACTTTGCACTGTAACGTTACCCAAATCATCACGCGCATTCTGACTACGCAACCCCGACAGAAGGGCTGTCGTAAAGATCGCATTGGGTGATTTCGCATCTCCTTCTATGCGCTCTAACGCTAACGCCTGCCCATCCGTTGCTGTGATAATAAATCGACCTTGATTTCTTTCAGGATTAAAATGCACATCGGATGATGTACTCAGCAACTCCTCTGCATCCTTTAGGGTCACCTCTTGAAGACTTCTACTATCGAATAAAGCACTGTAGCAACAATCCAGAACCACAATCTGTCTTTTGCTACGACTTTGATTCATCTTCTCCCGCAACCATAAACAGTCGATACTAGTTCGATCCAACAGTTCATAGTCTGTATTATGCAGTATTAGATAAAGCTTTTTTCCATCGACCGATTTCACACCGTGCCCTGCGAAATACAGCAGTAGCAAATCATCGGCTTTTTTGTTTTTATAAAATCGACAAATTTCTCTTTGTACTACTCGCTCATCTTGATCGATCAAAGTAATCACATTATTGAGATTAAATCTCCCAATTTTGGGATCACATAATACGTCACGTACGCCTTCCGCGTCGGCTTTAGCTTTATCAAGCCTGCTAAAATGTTCATTTTGCAGGAAGTTCCCTGCTGCAATGATGAGCGCGTATGAACGTGACATTGTGTAGATGAAGGCTTTAGCTTACGTTATTATTTTTGTCCTCTGGATTCTCAACCTCTGACAACAACGCCGCTTTCCACGCTTTTAAACTTTGCGCCGACGTGTTTTCTGGAAACTGCGCTTCGATATCCCCTATCTTCATTGTAACCAATTGCCTTTCGCCCTTTTGTTTAATCCACTCCGCAATAACGTCCACTAATTTCTCGAAGTAGGCGGGTGCTAACTCCATCATGATGTGGCCAACCAGCGCTATACTGTCCACGCTTCGTGCTTGATCTTCTTTGTCCGCTCTGGCCAAGTCCACATCAACCATTTCGCTGGCATTTTGTACATACTGTAAGAGTTCGCGAGTTGTCGTATCACGATAACCAGCATCGTCCTCAGAATTCACGACTAAAGTCAGCTTTAGATTCTTAGACATTGACATATCCCTATTGCCCCATTGGATAGATGATCAATAAACAGTCTGCACTTGGCAGTTGCTAATCAGCTTAAGTTCCAACACTGTTATGGCCGATAATACTACAAACCCTGGCGGTCACTATTAATTAAGAAAGTATATCTTGCTTTTATCATCAGCCTGTATTTATTGATAGGTGTTTTGTTTTTCATTAGCTGTCTAGTGAGTATTCCCGCAAAAAGCACAACTCGGTGACGCAATTGATCATATCGTGTGCAAACTCTAAGCTGGCCAAGCATGATCCTTGAACATCAAATGTTCGGTTAACTCTACCTTAAACGCTTTGACTAGCGAGCAGCCGATTTCACAATAGGTAGCCTTGAATGAGATCGTACATTGCCCTCGTGTGGTCAACGCATATCATCAAGTAGTTCCTGCTCCCCAATCCCAACACTATATATTATGCCTTAACCTTACTGACGTCCGGATATCGCCGCTCCATGCACAGCGGTAAATCCTGCACCCAAGCCCACGTCAGGATCACGCTCTACAATGTGATTGTATCCTCCTGTACCCAGTGAAGGTAAGGATAATTCAGCGATCAGGCTCAATTATGAAGTCAGTGCCTGAACGTAAGAAGCACTCAATATCAAGCATTCCGGCTCATCGATGCTTTTCATCGATGAGCCCGCTGGTAATCCGTTGAGCAATTCTTTTTCCGGCATCTACGCAATGCGGAACTTTACTCACACTAATAATAGCCACAACTTCATTCCTTGTATTCAGAACTGGCCCACCTGAATCACCCCGGCAAGCACCAGAAGAGAATGAGATTAGCTTTTCGTCTAAAGCTGCATTTTCCAGTGGTCGCGATTTTTTTATACCGTAGTACCCCCATTCATCTTCACCAAAACCCCAAGCAATAAAGGGAGTATTTTTTTGTGTATAAGATGCAATTGGAACAGGTGTAACAGGCAACACATCAGTGGAAACTAAGGAAACAACATCGTTCCCAAGAAAATCGTTTACGGTTTTGATGGTGGCAGAAGACCTGGGTGATATTTTAGTGACATCAAACCACTGAACCGTGTCATGCAAAACATTATCTCCAACACCTATTTTTACAGTATTGGATGGGTAGTATGTTTGGGCTTTTAAACCATAAACGCAATGAGTTGCGGTTAACACTTCGTTAGCACCCACAACCACACCACTGCAAAAATCTTTTTTGCCTGTGATTTTGATGGCTACAATGGCGTTACTATCGAAACCATACTGTGTGTTCTTATATCCTGTTTCAGAAACAGGGGCAGCACTGGTCTGATTAACGCTAACGCCCAGATAGAGCATCACAAGTAAAAAACGATTAAACAAACGCATAATGAAATTGGCTGACATTTCCATTACCTTTGAAATGTCAGCCCTATTCCTTGTATTTGTTAGAGGATTAAATTGATTCTTCAGCTTATGGAAACGTAGAGCGGAAATACGAGATCCAGCTCGCGTATTGTGGTGTTAACCGTACCATGCGGTCTGCGCGACTGACATTCTCACATGAAGAGGAAGACGCCGTTCCACCACAAGTGGATTGAATATCGTGTGCAGTGTAATAGACTGATCCGTCATTTCCTACATTGCCGTTGCCGTATAGATACAGAGGTGAACCGCTCATTCCCGCTGACCCATCACAAGACATTCTGAAATTACGATTGTAGCCATCGCCATCCAGATTGGTACCATTACCTACTGAGCACGATGCTGCATCGCCATACAAGTGGAATGGGCTGCAAACAGTTAAATCTGTTGTACAGGTAGGGCACTTGGCAGGGTCGGCTGGATCGTCGATACGCGGGTTATTGGCAGGGCCGGCGTTACATGAGGGATAACCACGGCTGAATTTGGATACCGTGTTGAGCGAACCCATAGGGGCGTACCAGTAGCCCATCCAACCCACGTTATTACCCAACCGATCGGGAATGACAATAATACCAAAATCGTACTGCTCACGATTGCTCACGCTGCTCTGACGCCATTGGCTGGGGGTAAAATACCAGTAAGTTTTACCGATGCTGGGGCAATCATCAGTGCTGGAATTTGGGCATCCAGGCATAGTAGTGGTAGCTTTCCAGTCACTGCCATTGCGCCCTACACGTGCAGATAACGCAAAAAAGTTATCGGTAGCTGAGGTGTTAATGCAGTGTGCTGCAGTAACAATGTGACGGGGGCCAATTAATGTACCGGAGCAACCGCTATTAGAGCCACCGTAATCAAAATTCGCAATGGTGCGCCAGGGCCAAGCGTTGATTTCGGTGTTGAGCGAGCCCAACCGAACACGATTGTCATCGTTGAAGCTCCAACCCATTGGATAATACTGGCGCTTATCCACCGCCTCTACTCGCTCTGTGGTTTCTGATTTTATCTCACCCACAAAGCTATCGTTTTGCTTCTCGTTCACAGCAACTCGAAAGGTCAGCTCACGAATTTCGACCGGTATAAAGAAGTTAAACTCATTCCGCGTTTCAGGTTTATAGGCTGAAAAGCTGTCTACGGTTGGAACATCGTCTGGCGCATATTCGCTGTAGCCATCAATACGATTAAAACTTTCATCGGCTTTTGCTTCGGGCTGTTCCGGATTGCCTTTACTAATCGTGTTGCCTTTGCGTAACCAGTCGATTCTCACAGGGGGCAGCCCTGCCAAGCGTTCGCCCGTGGTTTTTTGCAAGTTGATCAACATGGATTCCGATTCTTCAACCAATTCATAGGCATCCTTGAAGATGCTTTTGTCGTTAGCGTATTTTTCGTGGACACGAATTACATATTCAACCTGAGTTTCATCACTCGTAAAGCGCTTTTCCACGTAGGATTCACCCTTTGAGAAAGCACTACCGCTGAACAGCAGCACGCAAGCCGCCAGTGAAGCGGATAGAGTGGATGGGATTTTCCGTAGCATTCCATTTGACATTGTTGTTTCCTGAAGAGGTCGTTGTAGGATGGGGCTATCTTAATGAGGGATGCAGTGAAGGTAAGTAACAAGTTGGGCGCAGAAGTGTGACATAGTTCCGCAATCGAACTTCCCGTTTCGGGTGTTTCGACAAGATGCCCCTACATTAATTTCACCCCCGAAAGTACAAGGGTTATATATCGCCGTTTTGCACTTCCTAAAGGTCTTACTATAATTCAGGTCTGATATGTTTGGTTGTGAGCAAACACCCCTAACCCATCAGATGTGAAAGTAGTTGATGTCTATATCCAGTTTTACACGGTTTTTAGTACTGATTGTTGCTTTATGTTCCTTAATCGCTGGTTGTTCTACCGCTGTCGAACGGCTAAACAAGCTGCATCAGCAAAATAGGGAAACAATGCGACATGAGATTAATGCCTTGCTCTCTGAGCCTGGCGATATTAATCGTCAATCTCCTGAGAAAGCGTTAACACCTTTGATGGCAGCAGCCTTCTTTGACCCGGAGCGCATACCGGGCATGATCGCCCAAGGGGCAGATGTAAATTATAGAACGCCTTTTGACGAGACTGCTTTACACATTCTTATGTTTCGGGAAGCCACATACAAAGGAATCTTCTGGGCTAGTGCCGGGTATGGCCCATATGAGGATACTCATGAGCTTGCTGCCATTGAAGCTTTGCTTCAAGCAGGCGCAAACCCAAATATCGGCGGACCTGGAGGCTCAACCCCAGCACACTTCGCTGCCAACCCCAAATACTACAAAGGCGATGATGAGTACTGGCTTGATATGCAGGTCGAGCGTATTGCCTTGCTCGTCAGGTATGGCGCCGATCTTTCTATCATAAACTCTAAAGGGTTTACCCCATATGAAATCTCCGTTCCGGCTCATACTTGGGAACAGGAAGACCAATCTCCCTCCCAGGCAGCTTTTTCTCAGTTTCTTTTACTCGCCGAAAAGCGTGGACTAGAACAGGCGTATACCGCTCATATTGAACGCAAAACATCACTCGCCAAACAGGCTAAGGAAAGGGCCAGGGCCGAAGCAGAACGTAAACACCGCGAGGAAATCGCGCGCAAGAAAATGCGCGCCAAGGAGGAAGCCGTCGCCTCTTATATTGCCTCACACCCGAATCTGAACAACGCGTTATCGGAAGTGGTTCAGATCGGGAAGGAAAAAAGAGCGGTGGAATCGGTCCTCAGGCAAAATGCGTTCGGTGAAAGGTGTGAAACCGGCAGTAACAACACGTATTATCAATCTAAAACCTGTATGACGAGTTGGGAGGCCTTGAAGGCGAGTGCTGAAAGCCATTATTCGAGCCTTGATTCAGCCTACCGTAAGCAACGCAACTGGTTTGCCAATCTGTTTGGTGAAAGTGGCCATATTGTTAAAGCGCTGGTAGACGATCGCGTTGTGAATGCCCCAGCAGACGAAGCGGTCATGCAGCAATACGCACCGGCCCTGAGGCAACTCAGCAACATTACACAGGCCGAAGCTCGCGCCGAACGAGCTGAACAACGGCGCAAAGAACAGCAGATGATGGCTGACTTTATGAGTACGATTCAAAGTTCGTTCGATAGGACGAACCAAATGCTGGACCGTAATATGGCTCAAACCCAGCAGGTGATTCAGCAGGCCTATGCGTCACAGAGAGCAAACGCTACCGCCCACCAATCTTCTTCCCACCAAGGAATACCTGAACTGGAAGACAAGTTGAACAATATTGATCGCACATTTGATTCACCAACCAGCTCCCGCTCAGGCAGCCTCGCTTCTGAAAACAATCAACCAGATATCCTCCTCAACAAGCCAGAAAGTAGCCATAGAGTCTGTGCCGGCCCATTTACCATGCCGGCTATCGACATGGTTGTAACAACCCAGGAATATAATGGAGGGCGTGCCAGTCAAAAATTTGAGTGTCCGGAAGGCACTATCCCTGTGCAGGAAGGTGCTCACAGCAACCAATTCACCAACTGGTTATTGCCAAGCAGGACAGAAGAGCCAGCAGGCAAGGGAAAGATTCGGGTCACTCGCAAGTCGTTTCGTTATGAATGCCTGTGCGCAAACAAAAAGAAAACCGGTTCTGGCGCAACTCAACAATAAACGGACCTTGCATGATTGTAATGCGATTGGGTAATCACAGGGGACGCATCATCAACCATTATTTATCCTTTCCGGTGTATCCCCCATCAGCAAGGCCATTGCTCCCTCGGAATAACGTTCTCCATAGATCGACACTGATGCAATTGCCTCATCTAGCTTAGTCAGCATATCGCTCCCGAGTTCGATCTCAACCGCAGCAGCATTTTCTGCCAAGCGTCGCAGGCTGCGTGTGCCCGGGTTCTCTTTAAAGAAACGGCCCAACAGGGTTTCATTGGTAAAAGGACCATACATATCGGCGGTATCCCACAGGGTTACCTGTTGCTGCAGCGCACTGGATAACACCTGCCTATTGACGGCATCATCACTGCTACCGTAAAAATCCGACATACCCATGCAACCCAGACCAATAGCCGAAACCTCCAGCCCCTTCCCATCCCCGACGCAAGGCTTAGACTGGGGCAATGATCATCACCATGCCCGTATCGCCAACGTACTGCGCCATATGCAGGCCCACTTTGCCGAGCCGCTGGATATCAACGCACTGGCCGATATTGCCAGTATGAGTCAAAGCAGCCTGCACCAGCACTTCAACGCTGTGACCAATGCCTCGCCCCTGCAATACATCAAGGCCATCCGCCTGCATCGGGCTCAGCACTTGTTAAGCGACAGCCAACTCAGTGTCAGCGAAGCCGCCTGGGAAGCTGGCTATCAAAGCCTTTCCCAATTCAGTCGTGAGTACAAGCGGCTTTTTGGCGACGTGCCGAGTCGAGCGGTGGGGTCGGTGGTGGGTTAATCACGATTCGCGAATTGCGTGGAATCCCACATGAAGGAAGACGACCTGTGCTGGTATGACATTGGCATCGGCAATAACGACCTGCATCCGGGCCGGGGCCTGCTGATATTGGGTTGCCGGTGGGGCGGGAAGGCATATTCCCCCGGGGGAAGCCGCAAACTGATCGGGGGACAATCAACTACCCCCGGGGGAGACCTTGAACTGGTCGGGGGACGACCAATCGCCCCCGGGGGATGGCGTCAGAGGCCGGTTGCTTGCTGTTGCGGAACGGGGGAAGCCGTGCCGGAGCGGCGGGCGCGACGATACTGGCTGTGATAGCCGTCCAGGCGCGCCGGGTTATCCCAGAACACATACTCGCCACAGGCACGGATCTCATCCACGGCCTCCTTCAGGTGCGTATACGCCTGATCACGGATCACCCGGGCGCTGCTGCCGTGGGCTCGCTCACCGTTCACCATCGCCAGCAAATCCGCCATGTCAGCGGCGGTGGAGGCGGCCAGATCCAGCGCCTCCGCATCCACACCCACCGCCAGCAATGGCTCCGCATTGGCGCGCCCCAGAATCGCAACGTCGTTCAAATCCTGAATCATGTCCACATGGCCGGTGCCCTCAGCAATGTCCGACACCCGCTTCAACAACGCATCATCCCTGCGGTAGGCATAACGCATGGCACGCAACATCTGATCGCGCAGGGCATAGGCGGCGGGGGCTTCCTGATCCCATTGCTGCTGCGCCTCCTCGCGGCCAAAACGCTCCTTGAACCACAGGGATTCAGCCTCGCGCAGGGCACCAATGCGCTGCGGTAAATCCTGCACCCAAGCCCAGGGCAGGCCTGCGCTCTGCAAGGTGGTTTTATCTTCCTGCGCCCAGTGGTAGAGGTTTTCCGCCTCCTGCAGATAGGCTTTAACGGGAATATTGGGTTTCTTGAGGGTGGCGGGATCAATGGCCTCGATCAGCGCCAATTTGGCAGCATAATCCGTGCTACTCATGATTTAAGTCCTTTTGATTGGTTGGTAATGGTTTGAATGAATGCCCCGTCGGCGAATGAAGCTGGGCCGAAGCTGGAACCGGGGTTCGTTTATAGAGACAGGATTGGGGTTAAGAATTAGGGGGTTAATAATTGGGGAGTTTACGCGCAAACGTCAACCTGAACGCCACAGCCACCACGCTCGCAGTCGCGCTCTACCTGCGTATAATGAGTGCAAATCAGTCAAGGGGTCTTATTTCTATGCGCAAGACAAAAATTATCTGCACCATCGGCCCGGTCAGCTCCTCCTATGAGGCGCTGGAGCAGTTGGCCCAAGCGGGAATGAACGTGGTTCGCCTGAATATGTCCCACGGTGAGCACGAGGCCTGTGCCAAAGTGATCAAAGCCATACGTACCCTGAACCGCAAGCTGCATCACCCCATCGCGGTGCTGATCGATACCCAGGGGCCGGAAATTCGCACCGGTGATCTCAGCAATGAGCTGGATCTTAAGACCGGTGACGTGATCTCGGTGGTGGCGCGGGGCGTGGAAGATGTGGAAGCCAGCTCGATTCAGATCAATTACGAGGATTTGATTCATGACGTGAGTGTCGGCGACAAAATCACTGTGGATAATGGCCTGATCAACCTGGAAGTCTTGAGCAAAGAAGAGCGCCTGATGCAATGCCGGGTAGTGGATGGCGGTGTGCTCAAGAGTAAACGTCATGTCAACCTGCCGGGTATTCGCGTTAACCTGCCCGCCATCACGGAAAAGGATCGGCGCGATATCGCCTTTGCGGTGGAGCAGGAAGTGGATTTTATTGCGCTGTCGTTCGTGCGCAGCGCCGATGATATTGCCGAACTGAAGCAGCTGCTGGGCAGCAAGGCAGACAAAATCAAAATCATCGCCAAGATCGAAGACCAGGAAGGGGTGAACAATCTTGACGCCATTGTCACGGCCTCTGATGGTGTTATGGTGGCACGGGGTGATCTTGGTGTGGAAATCGATTTTGAACGCCTGCCCCAGGTGCAGCGGCAGATCGTGGCGGCCTGCGCCGTTCAGGGCAAGCGGGTTATTGTGGCGACGCACATGCTGGAATCCATGATATCGAGCCCCATGCCCACCCGTGCGGAAGTGACCGATGTGGCCAATGCGGTGTACGAAGAGGTGGACGCCATTATGCTCTCCGGTGAGACCACCATCGGTAAGTACCCCTTCAAGTGCGTGGAGGTGTTGGATCGCATTGCGCGAACCATCGAGCCCAATCCGGGGCTGGCCTTTACCGACCAACTGCGGCTTGGCAATGACAAACAGGAAATCGCGCTGGCCGCAGTGAATCTGGCCGAGTCGATTCATGCTGCCGCCATTGTGGTTCCCACCAGACGGGGCCTGATGGCCAACTTGGTGGCCAACTGCCACCCGCGCAAGTCCATCATTTGCGCATTCACCAATGATAGTCGTACCCGCCGCCATCTGGTGTTAACCCGCAACGTGCTCAGCTATCGCATCAATTTCAGCTCCGATCCAGAAAAAACGCTGGCCAACGCCGCGCGCATTATGCTGAGCCGTCAGGAGTTTTCGCTGGACGACAAGGTGGTGGTGATTTCGGATGCCTTATCCGGAGCCGGTATTGAAGCGATTCAGATTCGTACGCTGCGGGACTGGGATCCGGGTATAGAGCAGCAGGCTCCATAATTGGGGAGTCTTGAAACCACTTAAAACTCTTATCAAGAGCTTTGTGTCACATTCGACTCGACGCGCCGCCAGGACATCGCGTCGTGCATCGTGATCCTACTCGCTAGTGATACACTGTATAATCCAGTGTTCGTTTTGCTCTGACCCGAATTATGTCCGCACATCCTGTATTACTTGTCATAGGCTACGTCTGGCCGGAACCCGCATCCTCGGCGGCGGGCAGCCGCCTGCTACAGCTGATCCGAGCCTTTCAGCACGATGGTTATCGCGTGGTGTATGGAACGCCTGCGGAGGCCAGCCCCCATGCCTCTGATCTTGCATCGCTTGATATCGAGGCCGTGACGCTGGCGCTGAACTGTGCCTCTTTTGACGGATTCATCCGTGATTTGAACCCGGATGTGGTGATGTTCGACCGCTTTATGATGGAAGAGCAATTCGGCTGGCGCGTTGAAGAGCAATGTCCGCGGGCATTGCGTGTGCTGGACACCGAAGATCTTCACAGCCTGCGCCATGCCCGCGCCGCTCAGCTGAAACGGCAGCCGTTCAGCATACCGCTTATTCCGGACATTGAATTCCGTCACAGCGAACTGGCCATCCGTGAGGTTGCCGCCATTCTGCGCTGCGATCTGTCGCTGATGATTTCCACGGTAGAAATCGACTATCTCACGCGTTTTTTTCAGGTTCCGCCCACTCAGTTACAGTATGTACCGTTTATGGAAGAGATGACGGATGCACACAGCACCGTGCCGTTTGCACAGCGGGCGCATTTTATTTCCATCGGTAATTTCCGTCACGATCCCAACTGGGATGCGGTACGTTATTTAAAAGAGACTTTGTGGCCATTAATCCGTCAGCAACTACCACAAACAGAGCTGCATGTTTACGGCGCCTACCCACCTAAAAAAGCCACTCAACTGCACAACGAGCGTAGCGGTTTTCTGGTGAAAGGCTGGGCCCCTGACGCGCAACAAGTGGTGAGTCAGGCACGGGTAATGCTGGCCCCGCTACGCTTTGGTGCCGGCCTCAAAGGCAAATTGATTGATGCTGCCCGCAATGGCACGCCGGCAGTCACCACCAGCATCGGTGCTGAAGCGATGTACGGTGATGATGACCCGCCATGTGCTCTGGTGGCCGATACGCCAGAAGCGTTTGCGTTGGCTGCGGTCGGTTTATATCAGAATGAAGATCAGTGGCGGCCCCTGCACCACAATGGCTTACGATTACTGGAGCAGCGCTTTTCATTTGCCACCTACGCACCGCGTTTGATCCAGCGGATTACTGAGTTAAGGGCAATGCTGGATGAGCACCGGAAGGCGCACTTTTACGGCCAAATGTTGCGTCATCACAGTTTGAAGAGCACGCGATTTATGGCTCAGTGGATTGAAGCCAAAAATCGGTTAAAGAAAAATGACACGGAATAAGCCATGGGAAATGCACAGCAGCAAAGGGCCGGAGTTCAACCGGGTGATCATTGCCGGTGTGGGGGAAGGCTGCAGCGAAGACGACCAAGCTACCGAAGCCCGATTATCGTACATCACCATGACCCGGGCCATGCAGAACCTGCTGATTACTAGGGCCGGGTATTTTTAGGAGCAGTTGGCGGCGCTGGAGGGAAGGTTGTTGTGGGTCGTGTGGGGGGTTCGTGGAGGTGAATGCTATTCCCTGATAACAATTAATGTTAATGTTAATGTTAATGTTAATGTTAATGTTCAACCATCAGACGGGTACCACAATGGACCTGTCTACAGTTTTTATCTGTATATAAGAATAATAAGGAATCGCGATGTCCGCTGCCTCCCTGACTGACAAGCCCTATGACGAGTTCTATATCAAGTACCGTGATTTTGATCTGATCAAAGACCCGATGGAATCCGCTTATGGATTGTGGGAAGTCTTCAGGAATTTGCCGAAGATCACCAAGAAACTTGGCTACCCTGGCTATGATTTCATCGCAGAAAAAGTCCGGTCCACCAACTTAACGGGCAAGCGCATCGCCGGCGCTCAACTACGGGATCATAACTATGGCAATATCTCTGAGCTGATAGATTATCTAATTCGAGTGGATGATCTAGTCATCAATCGTATTTTGCATGATATATTCAGCGAGAAACTGAACGAAGCGTATCTTCCCCGGATAAAAGCGCTGGCGGAAAGTACCCATGCGGAAAGCTGCAAATAGTTTGTGACAATATCATCGAGTCACTTGAAGCTTAACAACTTGGGCTTTGGCCCAATTGCGGATTAGATATAAATGTACGATAACAGACCAAACATTCTAAACTGGATACACTTTTTCACCTTAAATCTTGTTATTTTTTCAACGGCAACCAATTTAAAAGCTGAACCCACCAATACAGAAAGAAACACTTCTCACATTTTCTATATAGAGCCGAACATTAGCGCAGACCCACAAAACATCACATCAAGTTTTCTGCTTACCATTGAGTTCAAAAACCAAGATGATTTAGATGATTGTTTTAGTTCGCTCATCAAATATTACAAAGCAGAATTGGAAAAGCGGTTCCGAATTACACAACGCAGTTACAACACCTCAATAAAGAATGGAAAATTTGGCGAGAAGTACCAATATCAATTGCAGCCGGAAACTACTGGTGAATTTCTTATAGAAGGCCCCACTTGTGGGACATTCGCGATAAGAAACTTAGCTTTAAATGTAACCGAAGTTCCCAATTATTCCTTTGAACATTTCTTTGAGAGCAAGCTTGGATCCCTAACTCAAAGCGAAGTCAGCCCTTATGAAAGTATAGACTTCTCATTCTACATCTTTCCCAAAAAAGAGTTGGCAATCAAGCATCTGGCTATAACCGATGAAATGTTTACAAACAATAATCCTCAAGCCAACTTTCAATTAATAACAAAAGATGTTGAAGTGAAAGCCGATCATTACAAATTATCCGGCTCACTGGTTCCCCTTGTTTCAGGTTTGATCAATCATGATCTCTTTTCTGTAAGTGTTGACTCATACGGAGACACTCCAAGAATCGTAAATGAAGATGAATTCGGTTCAGCGATGGCACCTATAGGTGCAAAAGTAAAAGGACCCAGATTGAAGTTTTCAGTCACTCCCAGCGAATCGAGAGCACCCGGTGAAATCTCTGATCTCCGTTACAAAGCATTTAACGGAGATTCCGATGCCGCATCTCGGTTATCCATCCGGCTGATAGAAATCGATAGGGATTTTGAAGCACTTTATTGGCTAGAGCGGTACTCAAGCCAACGGCCAAAGATAATGATACAACTGGGGCATATGTATTACCTAGGGCAAGGAACAAAGCCAAGTTGCAGTGCTGCCTTAAATTGGTACCGTAAGGCTGCAAAGCTGGGTTCAACAGAAGCAGAACAGGAAGTCACCAGGATATTCGACGGGAAGCGATGCATTGGTCGGAATAGCGACGCCGAATTTCGCTGATTGTCAGTTGTTAGTATGGACTCTTGAGTGCGATAAAGGGCATGGGCCAGATCCGATGGGAGCAGTATAGAGCAGCTACCACCGCAACACCCGCCAGATCCTGCAAATCGCCAATGAATTCGCCCAACACTACCTGCAGGAACACGCCAGCGACGAAGACCACCTGCCCCTGATCATACCCGAGAGCGGCGGCGTCAACGGTGCCCTGCCCATCGTACGTGAATTCAGCAATCCCGACGACGAGCCCACTTTATCGCCCGCTGCAAGGCAGGGTATTTTCGGAGTAGTTAGCGACGGTGGAGGGACGGTTTACAGGTTGTTAGTGGTTGGGTGAGGGTTTATGGGCCAAAATCCAACTCGACAAAATGTTCGATCTAGCTGTGGACGGTCGCTATACTGGTTAGGTAATTCATTGGGAAAGGAGAGTGGGATAACTAAGGTTTTAGCGTGCCTTATTCGTAAGATCAGTTGTCGCATAGCTGCCTATGCACTTGAATCAGCAGTGTGAAATCGAGGAAACGCAATTCCAATGGAAATCTGCTTTCAACCCAAAGCGGACTTTTACTTACTGCGGGCGTATGCATAAAGAGTGTAGTAATGGACAGTTTTAGATAGTAATCAGACTATAATTCTATTGTTGCCAAACTAGTTCCTTCCGTTTAAATTGACGTTTTAAAAGTATTCGAATGTATTAAGTCATTTGGAGCTATCTCCGCCGTCGGAGACCTCTGCGGTGGTGAGTTGCAACATACGTCTTAAAACCATCTACCAGCCGTTACACTGCTGTGGCTAGATTTCATATAAAAACGTCAAAATGGAAAGTGACCCAGCAGCGAGGGTGTGTGCTTACGTCTTCACGAAGCATAAATAGGAATAAGTATACTGACATTAATATAAAGTATGTTTGGGGGGTTAAGTTGAAAGCTCTAATAAATAGAACTGTTTTCCGTGATCTGTTGGTTGTCTATTTAGTGTTGTTACTTTCCGGCTGCATGACCAATTCCGCTTTAGACAGTGTGGAATACGGAAGTTCGGATCCACTTATGCCGGTAAATCTCAGAGTTAATGGTCAACCAGCAGATTATCAAGCGCAGGGCTCTGTTATGGGCTTTTTGAGCTATGCAGTAACGTACTCTAATCAGTTCCATTATGTTGATAAAGCAAACCAAACTTATCCTTATTCGATCGAGATCGAGTATGGATGGAGCAACCAATTTAGCCCTTTTAGCTTAGTTAGCATGCTGGTTTCTGCCGGGACGGTCTTGATTGTCCCTGGATATACTAATGAAGAACATACGATGAATGTTTCAATTTTCCATAATGGTGAAGAAGTTGAGAAAATGAGTTACAGCTATGATACCAAAGCAATATTAGCGCTATGGCATAATTCAAATGAAGCCAGAAAAAGTGTTGTTGGAAAGATGGTTGGGATGATGCTGGATGATATTCAGCGAAAGCAACTGATTCCGGTATTTGACGTTTCTAAGCAACGTGCTGGCGTGATGATTAACGATTTTTAGTAGAGTTTCGATTGACGGTTTTTGATCTGTTCTTGGTTGATGGTGGTTGAGCCATTAATCGTAACAGAGTGGAGGAATATTTGTATGGACCACAAGTTTGTTAAGAGTACGTTCTTGTTATCAATACTCTTTTTGTCTGGATGCGCAGTCCGGCATTACCAAGAGCCATTAAGTGGCGATGTTGCCTACCTGGAGATGCATAATTTTGCTGATGTGAAAGTAGCGCTAGCGACATATGGTAGTTCTTATATATGTACGGAACAGCAGGGAATTGGCGAATTTAAAGCGAATACCGGTCTGAGACTGAAGCTAAGCACGGATAAGATTTTTACAATTACAGCAAGGTATTTGTATTCGGTTTCTGGCACTAATTATTACGGTGATTGTGGTCAAACTATCAGCTTCATGCCAGAAAAAGATAAGTTGTATAAAGCTGCGTATGATTTGAGTGGTGGTGAGTGCTCAATAATACTGAAGTCCGTTGGAAATGATCGTGGTAGCGTGCAAGATGTGAATTATGTTGTTCGCGCCTATAAAATACCTTTTTTTGAAAGAGAAGGATTTTGCTATCCAATGAGTAGGCAAGATAGTTCGAAATTACTACCCGACAACTGAGTACTTTGCTTTTTAACAATTTCTCCGTATCTGGTCATTGGTAACTTCTTAGAATCACCCCCATGTCACCTAAAATCTCCGAGGCTGCCCGCTTTCCCGCTTTCCCGCTTTCTTCGAAGGGAACATATATCCCCCATCAAATCTAACACCCCCATGTCGCGCAATAGCAGCATCGACACGGTTTTTCATATTTTCTATTTCTTTACAGCTTTGACCGATCGGGTTACTCCAATCCACTGGGTTCGGTGCATATTGATAGCTATTCAATCCCCCAACAACCCAATCGGGTCCCGCTGGGCAAACTACCCTGTCCCTGGATCATAATACCGGAACCGGTTGTAATGTAACCCGGTCTCTTCATCCCAGTACTGGCCCTGAAAACGCAGGTTGTTCTGCACTTGCTCCAAATCCTGCCGCAGTACGTTGCCGTAGACGCGGTAGCGGGCGCTCCAGACGATTTGGCCTTCCCAGTTGGTCATTTCCTGAGGGGTGCCCAGGTGGTCCAGGTGGTAGAAGTAGCGCTGGTTGTTTTCGGGGCGTGAAGCTGTTGGGTTCGTACAGGTAGAGATTGTCGATGCGGTTGCGCTGCTCGCTGAGCAGTACGTCGCCGTTCCACAGAAATGTGGTTTCGCCGAATTCGTCCTGTTTGCGGATGCGGCGGCCCAGCTGTCATAAGCGTAGGCGGTGGCTTTTTTGGCCAGTCCTTGTGCAAGACCCCTACGCCTTTTCCACTTTGATCAGCTGCGACTGATCACCGGCATGGTGGACCCGGAAACCAACACCCTGTTGCTGCTGTACGACGACGTCCAATCCATCTACCACCGCAGCAACCTGGGCTTTACCTTAAGCAGCGTGGGCGTGCAGGCCCGGGGCCGCACCACCGTCTTGAAACTGAACTACCGCAACACCCGCCAGATCCTGCAGTTCGCCTATGAATTCGCACAACACTACCTTCAGGAACACGCCAGCGACGAAGACCACCTACCCCTGATCACACCCGAGAGCGGCGGCGTCAACGGCGCCCTGCCCATCGTGCGCGAATTCAGCAACCCCTTTGATGAAGCCCATTTTATCGCCCGCTGCATTACCAAATGGCACCAGGACGGCTGCGAACTGCGGGACATCGCCGTGGTGTACCGCTCCGCCTGGATAAATTTGGCATCCCCTATTTGCTCACCCACGACAAAGCCGCCAAAGCCCAGTACGACCCACTCAAACCACGGGTGTCGCTGCTAACCATGCACAGCAGCAAAGGGCTTGAGTTCAACCGGGTGATCATTGCCGGTGTGGGGGAAGGCTGCAGCGAAGAGGACCAGGCCACCGAAGTCCGATTACTGTATATCGCCATGACCCGGGCCATGCAGAACTTGCTGATCACCAGTTGTAAGGCGGGGTATTTTTCGGAGCAGTTGACGGCGGTGGAGGGACGGTTGTTGGGGGTTGGGTGAGGGTTTAGCGGTAGAGAATCAGACTCGACAAGATGATTGATCAAAGTGTGGTCGACCACTATACTGGTTAGGTAATTCATTGGGGAATAAGTGGGATGACTAAGGTTTTAGCGTGCCCTTTTTGTGAGGTCGCGGCGAGTAGGGATCACTAACGCATACTGAACCAGAACGAATACGACTTTGTGATTCGTGATGGGGTCCCGCTGACGGACTGTCATAGTCTAGGCATAGCCAAGTGGCATATTCAATCCTTCTTTGATTTAACCGAAGCAGAACGCTCAGCATTACTAACGCTATTGGATAGTGCCAAAGTGAAAATTGATGCTGGGTTCTCACCTGATGTTTACACCATTTGAATTAATTACGGGTGTGCTGCAGGGCAGGCAGTACCGCATGTGCATATTCATTCTATTCCACCGTATTAGGTTGAAGGAGTTGATCCTAGAGGTGGAGTGAGGTGGGTGGTGCCAGAGAAGGCGGATTATTGGAGTGGCTTTTGAGTGGATCAAATGGATCTAGGAAAAACCATCAAACTAATTACTAGAATTAACAAACATAGAGAAATACAAAGCTCCATGGAAGTTTTATAAATGACCAAGTTCAATCATCTTCTCACTAACACTAGCTCACTGATGAACCAGATTTATTGGTTCCAACAATATGTTAAAAAGCCAGCTGCGGCTTCGCACCGAACAGTATCAATAAAGTATGTCGACATTAAAGAAAAGCGTGATGAATTCATAAGGGAATTAAAAAGCACAGCAATTAGTTGGGTATATTCACAAGCGAAATTCAAAGAGCTACTTGATTCTGAGCTCCTTAAGAGAGGAGACGATTTTCTCAATGCAACCAGCTATATTCACGAAATCGCGCAACAAAAATTTCGACACGGCTGTCCTCAAGGGCAGTTCGGCGAACTGTTACTTTTTAATTTTATTCAGCACTTCTTCAGTGCGCCTCCATTACTTCGAAAAATGCCGATAACAACAAACCCCGGTCTTGAGCGAAATGGTGCTGATGCCATTCACTATAGGGAAGATGAAGACTGCCAGATTTTCATCTTGGGAGAGTCGAAATGCTATGAATCTAAATATTCGTTCAACAGTGCATTAAAGGCCTCTGTAAAAAGCATAATAGAGTCCTTCGAGAATATTGAGAATGAGTTGGTACTCTATCGCTACGATGATTTTATCGATGCGCAACTAAAAGATATAGCACACAAGCTGAAAGATGGTTCGCTAAGCAACCCTCGTTTTGAATTAGTTTGCTTGATCGCCTACGAGGAGAACAAATCTATTGACGCGCCAACAGCAGAAGACATACAGAAAAACCTTGAACAGTGCATTAAGGAACGCTGGAATAATTCGCCTAATGATCTATATCATGGTGTACGGGCACCACTTATAGAAAGAATACATTATGTGATTTTTCCATCGTGGAATCTAAATGATTTACTAGATAGGTTTTAGAGAGAATAAACATGGATCATAGAACTGTCGTTCGAAAATTGCTCGAGCTGGAACATCTCAATTTTGCAAAAAAGCTTGGATTCGTAAACGGAACAAAAGAAGCTCTATCTGATCAACTTTGCCTATCATCTCTTAATGTGATCAATGAAATATCAAATGAGGAAATCACTGATTTCAATCGTCAGCTAGTGATAACTATCGTCGCACTAGTTTGGACCCACAGCAACCCTCATATAAAAGACAGCTTACGTCAAATCATGGCACCAGTACTAGCGAAGATGGGTTTCTCACCGAGCAATCTGATGCTTGACAAATTGTTAAGAGAAAATGGTGTCTATTCTCCCTTTGAAAGCTATTTTGACAAATTGAAGATTATCTTTAATGAGCTAGACAAGAAGGTCAGCATCTTAGATAAAGAGTACACATTAACTTCCTTTCAAGCAGAATTATGGCGATCTATCGATGAAAGCAAATTGTTGGGAATATCTGCACCAACTTCCGCGGGCAAGTCTTTTCTAATCTATCTAAAAATCATTGATCTTATTGCGAAAGGTGCGTCGAGATTTGTCTACGTGGTTCCCACCTTAAGTTTGATAAGCCAAGTGACGTCTGATTTATCCAAACTACTGCGTCAGCATAACTTGCGCCACATATCTGTTCTAACTTCATATGAAGATATAGACAATTTCTTCATCTATGTTGTTACTCAAGAGAGAGCAATATCAATCTTTGGTGAGGAAGGAATTAACTTACTCGATCTTTTGGTAGTTGATGAGATCCAAAACATTGAGAAAGTCGCGAACGAAGGTGAAGATCGCTCTAAGATACTATATGACGTGCTCATCGATGTGCGGAACGATATTGAGGTCAAAAGAATTATACTAAGCGGGCCACGCCTTAAAAACATCGGGAATCTTGGCTTTCGAATATTTGGAGAATCTTCGTCAGAAAAAAATACTGATTCGCCACCAGTACTAAGCCTAACATATTCCATATCAAAACAACGCAACACACACTATTTGAATCAATACTCATCATTATTTGATACGCCTCAACAATTAAAGATTGAGAATGATGGATATATTCAGGGACTAAACCAAACAGCATACACAGACAAGTTCAACAACTATCTTCATCGAACTTTAGATTCAATTGGAGATGAAGTTAACGTAGTGTTTTCCCCAACCCCGTCTCAAGCAAGCAAATCCGCAAAGTTATATTCAAGCTATCGATCAAGCAATGAAGATAAAGTATTAGCAAGCTTGGGCGATTACTTCAGAGAATCTGTTCATCCTAAATATCAGTTGGCGAACATTGTTGAAAAAGGAGTTGCGTACCATACTGGAAAAACACCAATGCATGTACGAAAAAGTGTAGAGAATGCCGCATCAAAAGGATTTATAAGAACGCTCTTTTGCACGACGACCTTAATGCAAGGCGTCAACTTGCCTGCAAAAAATGTAGTAATACGTAGTCCTCACCTGTTTACGAGAAGATCAACCAGGGAAAATGTTTCTTTATCTGCATACGAGTTTGCTAATCTTAGAGGACGGGCAGGTCGTCTTCTAACAGATTTCATTGGTCGGACCATAGTTCTAGACGAAGGTGCGTTTATTAGTGACGGACTTAGTGAAGATCGAGAAGTGCTTTTTGCTGAAGAGTATAAGGATATTCGTACCGGCTATCAGGATATTTACGATGACCATTCTGATTTTGTTGATAACGCTCTTATAAGCGGAGAGGAAGTTGGAGATGAAGCCTCCAAAAGTTTGGTAACCTATATCAGACAAGTTCTATACCGACACGGAATTTATGGCATAGATCGTTTAAAAAACGTAGGGCTATACCTAGATCACAAAGTAGTGACGTCTACTTTAGATGGATTCAAATCTCTCAAAGTTGGACGAGACATAATATTAAAGAACAGATATTGGGATCCCTTTGATCTTGATTTGCTGTTCCACGAATTCATCAACTCTAATCGCCAGTTTCCAACACATGTATTTTCTCCAAAACTATGTCAAGATTTATTATCATGGATGGAGTTGATAAAGGACAAACTCCCCTTGTATTTTAATCGTTACTTTGGCAATAACTACAATAGCGGTTATATGTACGGAGTAGCGAAGAGCACAGAAAGTTGGATTCGGGAAAAGCCTCTAAACGCAATACTAATCGACCGCTTTGGCATTGACGACGACGAAATCGATGGGAAAATAGACAGAGAGGTTGAAAAACTCAGTCGGCATGTAAGTTTCAGTCTCCCTATGATGCTAAAACCTTTGGCTGATATGAATGGGCAATCGACATCGATAATTCAAGGCATCGAACTTGGAATGTATACACCTATTTCTAAGTTTTTATCTGATAGAGGAGTTCCTAGAGAAACAGCAATAAAGATCAGCTACAACTATGGAAAGAATACAGTGGAACCCAAAGACATTGACATATCGCAAATGATTAAAAAATCGGATTTAAATTCTTGGGAACGACAACATGTTGAACATCTTGCCTAGGTAGCTATCTGCAGTAATCCAGAAAGGTCTCACGAATAAATTCACCACAAATTCGCCTAGATTCGTACGAATTCAATCCGCCAGGTCCAGCAGTATGTGGAATAATCACAGCATCAACCAGACCCTTTTTCGAGTACAAAATTCTCTTCTCATTTCCATTGACATAAAAAACCTTTTCATCCCAACACTCAACGCCAGCTACTAGCCCAAAGGGTTTCTCATTCTGATACCCACTCCCAAATCCAATAAATATCTTTGGTTTATGCTTTTCTATTAATGATCTAATAACAGGTAATCTATTCTGAATCATCCACTCTCTATATTCATTCTTATCAGAAAATTCTTCTGTTGGCTCCCATTCATTCAGGTTGTTGAACCCTAGAGGAAAGAGATTTCCTTTGAAATATCCTTTCGCACCCCGTACAAAGGGTTGTTCCTTATTAGCAAACAAAACCGTATCTTCAATATGGTAACCATGCATTACAGCAAGGACATTAAATAGTTTTGGATTACAATCGTATTTTAGCTGGGTTTCTATCGTATAGTCTGGGTCATATACTCGGATACCATCTTCATCTTGCTTCTTATCTTTTCCAGAGTATCCCCATTCCAACCCGAAAACCCAAATAGATGGCGATTCAGGAGAACCAAGATCCCCTCCATCACAACCTGGATAGGGATCATTAGGATTTTTTCCTAAAGCGATTTCTTTTATTGAGTATTGTCTATTCATAACTAATCAGGCTTTCATGCTCGAAACTTATAAACATTCAATTATTATAGTTTTAAGGTGGTTCAAAACTGGTATCATACATCAATTACTCTAGAAACTAAGTCATCTTAAAGATTTTCATTTTATTGGGATCTTCCACGCTCATTCTTCCACCGCTTGAATCAACCTCAATATTCCCAGAATCGCATTCTTCGAAATGTTGAGGTATAGAACTAACTACACTAGAACATTCCTCACATTGGTATAACACATTTTTTCCCGATGGATAACCTTCGGGCTGATTTGGCTCAAATAGGATATAGTTACGTTTCTTATCTTTGTACACAGAGTTCCGGCGAGCTCTTAAAGGGTTTACAAGATATGAAAATATCTATGGACGCACCGAAGGAGTAACTCTACGTGAAAGCATTTCATTTCTATCAGATTTGAGAGCTTCAATAATTTTGGTAATTGAAACCTCCCCCTCTTTATCAATTACGGATTTTTCATCCTTGGTTAGCTTAACGCAAATATCAATTTCAACTGGTCCACCAGTAAAGTAGGTAAGGTACAAATCTTGGTCTTTTTCAATAACCAAGTATGAATACGGTTTAGAATAGAGAACTTTCTTCATCTATTTTTTGTCCTTTGCGTTCTGTACAGCTTCATCAAGAGACAATTCCTTATAGATTATTCATGGCTTATCCACCAAAAACTCGACTAATTTACTAACACTATTTACATACTTTTGAGTTATTGAATTTACAACCAGAGCGTGGTGAACCGTATACAATTGATTAGTATTCCAGACCATTATTTATCACTAAGATTCTGTTACTTCAAACTGCTTATAGCTTTCATAGTTATTCTTTATTTCTTCTGCCTTTTTCGTTAAGTAATCCTCCTCCATCGAATCAAGATCCAGTTTAAATGCCCTCGAAAAGTCCACAAAACTATGGCCAAATGGAATCGATATTATGTATCCGTCTCCTGAATCATAGACGCTATAAGTCCAGTTCTTTTTAGCAACGATACTCATGCTAGTTTAACATTTTCCAATTTTTGGATCTGTGACGACATAATTTTCACAGTTTAATGTCTTCGCGAAAATAACGGCTTCATCCTCACCCTTAGGTAGTTTGCCAAAATCAGACTTAGTGCTAACAAACTCAGACATTGTTTCGTCAGGCTTGCCTAAGGAATGGCAATGGCAACTTGAATCAACATAAATCTAGTCGGCTGATATTCACCAACCCCAAATAATCCAAGGTGCTTTTTTCCGCAACTTGGGCAATCTAGGCTCGTATACTTAAGCGGAACTTCATTAACCTTAATAAAAATATCCGTTCCAAGGCGTACCACTTTAACTCCTTTAACATTAGCGATAATTTCATCAATATCACTAGAAGGGAGCTGAGAACAATTAATCAGCTGAGCTGGATAAAATGGTATTAGCCCAGAACAATTAGAGCACTTTATATGGAACTCGCTGCTGAACAACTCTTCCTGGTCGCCATCAAATAAGCTTTTCTTTCTTTTAACTAAAATCTTCATATTAAATAAGCTTCAAGTATCCACCAGCGATAAGGTCATCTATGCCAGCTGGTAATTCGTATTGTGTACCCTTTCCAGGTTGTCCAAACCAAGGAATTGCTTCAGCGGCCTCGGCATCAATTGGTTTCAACACCTCATAGGTATTGTATGGTTTATTAAGAGTGGATGCGGGTAACGCTCTTGAAGGGAAAGATTCCCCGACTGGTGAAACGAACGTACCTGTATCGTGAAAGCCTGTAGCATCTGTCCAACCACCGTATCTGTCAATCTGCTGGCCCACTGGAATAGTATAAGGGTTTGACTGTATCGCGCCTCTATTGGGCGGCCATGAATTCGGTGGAAGCATGGCTTCCAATGCTGACCAATCCTGGTTTTTCCAATGTTTGTAAGCTTCAGCTGCCTGAGATGAATCAGTGAATACTCCTTTTGAGCGTTTTTGAAAAACATTCCAAGAGTTTTCTTTACAGGAAAGCCCCAGCGGATCAATCCACCCACTCGGATTCGGCGCATACCGATAATTATTTATCCCCCCCAACAACCCAATCGGGTCCTGCTGGGTAAACTGCCCTGTCCCCGGATCATAATACCTGAACCGGTTGTAATGTAACCCGGTCTCTTCATCCCAGTACTGGCCCTGGAATCTCAAATTGTTCTCAACCGCCTCCACATCCTGCCGCAGCACGTTGCCGTACACGCGGTAGCGGGCGCTCCAAACGATCTGACCTTCCCAGTTGGTCATTTCCTGGGGGGTGCCCAGGTGGTCCAGGTGGTAGAAGTAGCACTGGTTGTTTTCGATAAAGGCCAGGGGCTTGAAGCTGTTGGGTTCGTACAGGTAGAGCTTATCGATCCGGTTGCGCTGCTCACTGAGTAGCACGTCGCCGTTCCACAGGAATGTGGTTTCGCCGAATTCGTCCTGTTTGCGGATGCGGCGGCCTAATGGGTCGTAGGCGTAGGTGGTGGTTTGTGTCGCGCGCGCGCCTCCGCG
>MDSW01162898.1_pt1 | contig 67967 bp, 47 predicted proteins | sample 811171 | NCBI WGS metagenome assembly MDSW01 (sample SAMN05326641, study PRJNA326480) | marine metagenome | isolation source: seawater | place: Atlantic Ocean: North West | collected 2012
TAAGTTTGCACAAATAGACCCCACTTATCCAATCTTCTTTAATGGTTAATTCGAGGCAGGGCTCCCATTGGCATTCCCGCAACCTGTTATTCCCAATAACAGGGTCATCCTGCGTTTTGCCATTAAAGGTTCCTAAATGAGCTATTTTGCGGCCGCCGGTTCCGTTGTAGTATCCGGAGCGATATAGATCGATCGTAAATTTAGAAGCCGGATTACAGGATACATGTAGTGAAATTGTTTCGCCTTTGGAGACACTGGTGTTGGAGGCATAGCCCTCAATTGAGGGGCAACGAAACTTTGTATTAGGATCGATCGCAGTTTTGGATAGCATCCATTCACGAGTTCCGGGATTAGTGTTTTCTTCATGAATTAAGTGAGAATGCCGGCTGGAGAAATGGCCCTCATCTGCAAACACTGTCAGAGGACCTGAGACCACGCCGGGCAGCAAGGCAGCCGTTCCAAATGAGGCCATTGCTTTAAGGACTTCACGTCGGTTGTTTGGATGGAATTTGGTCATTGAAAGGTGTTCTTTTATGAAAGATTAAACGGCGGACACTGTAAGGCGTTAAGTCTGATTGTAAAAGAATCAGGAGGTATTTCACGCATATGTTAAGATATATACAGAGTTAATTCCGAAGGGTAAGGGTTAGTATGCAACGACGCGAACTTCTAAAGATGGGGATGTATGGTTTTGGGGCCTTAAGTCTCTCTCAATTCATGCAGTCGCGTGCTTACAGCACCGATTTGGCAGCTCAACCCGGAATGGGATTGGCAACGGCGGATAATCGCGATGGCGACCGTACGGCAATTATTTTGGTTTGGCAACGTGGTGGATGCAGTCATCTTGATACCTGGGACCCAAAACCGGATGCTCCGTCTGAATTTCGCGGGCCTTATCAGCCTCTCGAAACTAATGTGCCTGGCATCCGACTTACTGAACTGTTGCCTCGCTTATCGAAATGCGCTGATAAATATAGTCTCCTTAGAAGTGTTGCTCATACCGGCGGCGGCCACCCGGCTGGTTCTTTACAAATTCTTGCTGGCGACCCCGCTGCAACAGACAAGACATTGCCTGTCTTGCCCGACTGGATGTCGGTTGCAAATTATCTCAGACACAATCCAAAACGCGAGATTCCTAATTATATTACTGTGAATCCAGTGGATCGGTACGATTCTTTTACGATCGCTGGAGCGACCTATCTAGGCCCTTCGTATGACCCTTTTCGCGTGGTTGGCGACCCTAGTCAACCGGATTTCAAGGTTCCTAATATTGGGATTGGAGATGAAGGACTAGCCAGTCGCTTTAAAAAACGACTCGATTTGAAGCGTGGGCTCGACCGAGTTAAAGCCGAGATAGATCAGGCTGGTGTCATGGAAGCAATGAATGACTTTGATCGTCAGGCACTGAATTTACTGACCAGCCCCAAGGCACAGGCGGCGTTCGATCTCTCGAAAGAAAAAAGCTCAGTCCGTGAACGCTACGGTAAGAATCAGTGGGGACAGCAGTTGTTGATGGCACGTCGGTTGGTCGAGGCAGGCGTGGAAATCGTGACAACGGAACTTGATGGCCCGTTGTGCGGGCGGGTTGCTAACTGGGATGATCATGCAGTGAATCATCATGTGTTTGATGCTTTGGATTTTCGGATGCCCACCTTTGATCAGGCAGTTTCCGCCTTGATTGAAGATATTTATGACCGGGGATTAGATCGTCGAGTGTTAGTTGTCGTGGCTGGCGAATTTGGCCGCACCCCACGTATTTCTCAGGTCGCAAGCAGCGGTGGTGGCGTTGCCAGTGGTGCCAAAGGAACGATCCAACCGGGACGCGACCATTGGCCAAGGGCCAATACCATGTTATTTTCCGGTGGCGGTATCCGAACGGGCCAAATTATTGGTGCCACTGACGCCCGAGGCGAAGATCCTGTTGAACGCCGCGTAGCCCCCGGCGATTTTCTGGCGACTTTGTATCATCACCTAGGATTGAAAGCGTCGGGGATTTCAGTGCCCGATCAGTCGGGACGGCCGATCCCCATCCTTCCTCGCGGTAAAGTGATTTCTGAATTAACTTAGTGGTTTGGGGCGTGGAACCGAATAAATTGCTGGTGGAGGCGTTATGCGAGTTGCCCTTGCTAAATATGGTCAGGAAACCAATTCGTTTAGTCTGACGAAAACCACACTGGATACCTTTAGGCAGTTCGGTCTATACGAAGGAGAAGCGGTTCTGCAGTTTGGAATGTCAGCAGGTCCGTTTGCGGGGCTCTCGAAAGCCTGTGCCGATCGTGGCGTGAACTGGACGCCCATTCCGTTGATTCGGGGATGGGCCGGCGCTAGTGGAATGATTACACAAGCAACGCATGCGTTCTTTATTGAAAGCATCTGTAGCGGACTTTCCGAAATCGACAACCTTGATGCTGTGTTTCTGGACTTACACGGGGCCGCTCAGGCGGAACACCTCGACGATTGCGAAGGGGACGTTATTGAAAAGTGTAGGCAATTGGTCGGCAAGGATGTGCCGATCATCGTTTCTTTGGATCATCATGCCAACGTGACTGAACGCATGTGTAGAGAGGCTAATGCGATTGTGGCTCATCGGACGCAACCCCATGATCCGTTTGACACGGGTTATCGGGCAGGTCTTCTGCTGATTCGAGAATTGCTCGGAGAAGTTAGTGCGGTAATGGCCCTGCAAAAGGTCCCGATGATTACTCATCAGGAGCAGTTTCTGACGGCTCCCATCGGCCCGATGCGTGAATGGTTCGAAAAAGCAAGAGAGTTTGAGCAAGACCCACGAGTACTGTCTGTCAGTCCGTGTCCGATGCAACCGTGGCTGGATATTTCTGAGGCAGGGTGGTCGGTCATTGTCGTTACGGATGACGAGCAGGAGTTAGCTACCGGAGTCGCGCAGGAAATGGCCAGTTTTGCCTGGGATAATCGTCATCGCTTTATGCAGCAGCAGAGCGTCGCTCCTGATTTGGCAGTTCAGCTGGCAATCGAGTCTGACCAGTTCGTGGTCCTCTCCGACACAGGCGATTCTGTTTTTGGAGGAGCGCCTGGCGATAGCACGATTTTGCTCCGGAAGTTGTTGGACTTAGATTGCCCGCAGGACTGTTTAGTCCCGATGGTGGATCGTGAGGTTGTTGCTCAGGCTTACGAGATCGGTATCGGCAATCAGATGACAACCAGGATCGGTGGAAAACAGGATCATGTTTTTAGCCGGCCCATCAACGTCGAGTGCGAAGTGCTGGGACTTGGGGGGGGAGTTACGGAAGTTGAAGTGATTGGTAACCATTCGTATGACGCAGGCCGAACGGTCTTGTTACGGGTGAAGCATGTTTTGATTGCGGTCACCGAAACGGAAGGAATTGGTGGGAATCACCCTGTTTGCTATGAGCAGTTGGGGGTGGATGTGTCGCAGGCGAAGTTGGCAGTGTTGAAGACAGCCAGTAATTTTCAGTATTACTCGGGATATCAACCACAGATTGTACGTGCGGATACCGACGGAATGACGATGTCGGATCTGGTTCGATTGCCATGGACCAGACTGATGAGGCCCATTTTTCCTTTGGATCAGTTTTGATTCACCTTGGGGAAGGTTACGAGATCAATTCATTAACCACATGGCCGTGGACATCGGTTAGACTGACGTCGCGTCCCCCAAACCGGTAGGTTAAACGATCATGGTCTAGACCTAGTTGATGGAAGACAGTGGCGTGAATGTCCTGAATAAGAAGTGGGTTTTCTACGACGCTATTTCCAAATTCGTCGGTTGCACCGTAGACGGTCCCGCCCTTAAATCCGCCTCCAGCCAAGAAGATCGAATAACCATCAACATGATGGTCCCGACCAACCGTATTTGTGATTTGGGGAGTATGGGGTGTGCGTCCCATTTCACCCGCCCAGATGACAATGGTATCGTCTAGTAGACCTCGTTGTTTTAAATCTTTGATCAGCCCGGCGACAGCTTGGTCAGTGATGAGTGCATTTTCACCGTGGTGTTTGACTAGCTGGGCGTGTTGGTCCCAAGGTGAATTGTTGACGTGTGTCAGTGGGCAGGTGATCTCGATAAAACGGACGCCTTGCTCGACCAGGCGGCGAGCTCGTAAACATTGCATCGCATAATATTTCTGATGTTCATTACTACTGTTGGTTCCGTAGAGTGTATGGATATATGCCGGCTCATCACTTAGATCCGCCAGTCCGGGAATGGAAGTTTGCATCAGGAATGCTTTTTCATAGTTTTGTATGGCTGCATCAATGACTTCACTTTGGCTTGTTTGTTTACCAAATCTAAGATCTTGCTGTTTGAGGAGTGCCAACTTCTGTTGTTGAACGGCCCGAGAATCACTGGCGGTAATATTGTCAACCGGCGTCCCTTTGGCCCGCAACATCATGGCTGCATGATTAGCCGGCAGAAAGGAACTACCGAAATTCTCATATCCACCATTAGGAATCCAGTCATTGTTGAGCAGGACATAGCTAGGAAGATTGTCATTGTCCGACCCGAGTCCGTAGGATACCCAACTGCCCCAGCTTGGTGCCCGCCCCGTTTCCCGACCCGTATGCATGAGTAACGCTTGTTGGCCATGTAGAGGTTGTTTTCCCACGAGGGACCTCACGACGCAAAGGTCGTCGGCAATAGATGCGATGTGAGGAAGTAAGTCGCTGACAGGGAGCCCACTTTCTCCCCGTCGTCGAGATGTCCAGCGTTCCCCAAGCCAAACTCTGCTGGCAGCACTTTGAGATAGCACAGAGACATGTTCGGTTCCAATCGCTTTTCCTTCCTGTTTGGCTAACTCGGGCTTCGGGTCAAAAGTATCGACGTGACTGGGGCCACCATCCATGAAGCACAGGATGACGTGCTTCGCATTAGCAGCATAATGAGCCAGTGGTTTCGCATGACTCGCGCGAGCAGCTAGAGAGGAGAAGGCCATCATGCCAAAGCCGATGGATGCATTCTTTAGGAGTTGCCTGCGGTTAATGGGATACATTTGATTGTTGTCTGAGTTATCGGAGATAGATGAATTCTTTGGTATTGAAGATGGTGTGAGCAATGTCCGCCCAAATCTGATGGTGGTTCATTATCTCCTCTTCGGGGACTTTGAGTAAATTGGAAAGTTTAAATAAGGTGGACTCCCATGCGGAAAGAACGGCAGGTGAGACGGGCCGACTGTATGCTCGTACTAACATGGCTTCAAGTCTGGCACGAGGCTCTGTATCTTTTCGTTTTAAGACTTCGTGTCCCCATTGCCTTGCAATTTCAACTGAAAAAGGATGGTTAAGTAGCGTTAGAGCCTGGGCGGGGGTGTTCGTGACATCTCGAGCCCCAGTTGGTATTTTAGGATCCGGCGAATTAAAAGTCGCTAGAAATTTCGCTGGTTCCATAATGGTGACCTTCGTGTAAATCATGCGACGGCGATTGGCGTCCACCGGGCCACTAAATAAACGTTTCATGTCATCTTCGGCTGTTCTGTATGGATCGTGAGGGGCGCCGTAGAGCTGTCGATTTAGTGTTCCGGCGCTGGCGAGCATCGCATCACCAATGGCTTCAGACTCCAGTCTTCTTGTCGGATAGTGATGTAGGTAGCGGTTGGAGGGGTCAGCCGCAAGTGCTTCGGAATGGACAGCCCCTGATTGGCGCCACGTCTCGGTCTGTAATAATTCTTTAATCAATGTCTTTGTTGACCAGCCGTTCGCGATGAACCTCAGCGTTAACCAATCTAAAAGTTCAGGGTGAGACGGTTGGCCTCCGAGTTTACCGAAGTTGCTTGGTGTGTCAACGATCCCCGTCCCAAACAACCACTGCCAGATTCGATTGACGTAAACCCGCGCTGTGAGTGGATTGTCCGCCGAAGAAACGAGCTCTGCTAGTTCTAAGCGACCACTTCGAGTTGAACGAAACGGAAGTGACTTGTTTTCATCTTCAGCAAACAAACGAAGGTAGCCGCGTGGCACAGGCTCGCCGAGGTCATAATAGCTACCACGGACGTTGAGACGGTAATTTTGGCCGACATCATGGTCGGCCATGCTGTTGACGGTGCGAGGCGGTTGTATTTGTGCCTCGAGTGTCCAATAGTGATCTATCATTGGTTTTAGACGTTCATCGTTGCTGGATTTAGTGATCCAAGGGGTCTGTAACAGGTTGTTGAGAATTTGGATCTGATCGTCAGTTGCCGTACCGTCCCCCCATGCTTTGACCATGGAAATTAACCATCGCTGATAAAGCAAGGCAGCTTCAGACTTGCTACTTGGAGGGCCGGATTCGAGCAGGTCGATAAAGGCGGTAAGCCGTTTTTTGGGCGAGCCGGGCCCTTGCGCCATATAAACCTTACTAATGGAGAACCAACTATTTGGTGAAGTTTCCATCTCTTCGGTGAGTTTAGTCCCTAAGCCCCATCGAGGAGGGAAGTTTGGGTTGCTTGTTTTCGTAGCGAATTCGAAGAAGATCTTCCTGTCTTCGTCTTTATAAAGGTTTAGTGTTTTCCACGCATAACGATCATTGGCGTAGTATTGTTGTTTCTCACAAAGAAATGCGTTGTCAATGACGGTGCGTTGTGCGGACAGATCCCCACCAGCAGCCAATGCGTGTAGGAAGACTCCTGAGAAATTATTGGCTAAAGGACTGCGGAGCGCCCCGTTAAGCTTACTAGACAATCGTGATGTCGCGATGCCGGGCAAAAGTAACGATTTGACAAATTCCTCTCCCTTGTGCATTGTAAATTCGCCAGACGCGGGAATTATTTCGATGCCATGGCCATCGGTAAACCATCCCTCGACATTGCCCTTCCGAAAATCGGCTACCGGGATGTAATGGGCCTGGTTGTATTGCTCAGCTTCCTGATCGGTCGTTTGGTGTTGTTCCCTAAGAGAAACCCATTTTGCCGTAATTTCGGAATCGTCTAGTTTATGGACCTGGTTCCAGGGATGGTTGATGTCACCGATGGGAAGTTCCGAAGGCGGTTGAATCCGGTCCAGGGTTTCGGTGTTGATATTAGCCCTAAGATCGTCGGTCCAAACCTTAACTAAGGTATCTCGCAATCTATCTTTTGCGGCCGCCAGCTGTGTTTTGATATTCGCATTTCGACCTGGCAAATCAATGGTGCGGCTAATCCAACGGGAGGACATAAAGGTACCAGCGAGCGCGTAATATTCGGCTTGAGTGATGGGGTCGAGTTTGTGGTTATGGCATCTTGCACAGGAAATCGTCAGCGCTTGGAAAGTCTTGGAAAATGCATCGACCTTGTTGTCGATCATCTCCTGATGAATTCCCTCAAACTCCTGACTGTCGCCATGACGGTGTTCACCTAATTGGAAGAACATCGGACCTATATGGGATTCGACCAGCTGTAATTTCTTGTTGATACGAGGAGTGGGAAGCAAGTCGCCGGCAATCTGTTCGCGGACTAATTGGTCAAAGGGAACGTCGATATTGAAAGCGCGAATAAGGTAGTCTCGGTAACGCCATGCTCCTTTCGCTGGTACATCCCATTCGTAACCATAAGTGTCGGTGTAACGCACGACATCCATCCAGTGGCGTGCGAATCGCTCGCCAAAATGGGGGGATGATAAATAATAAGAGATCGCAGTTTCCCAAGCCTGAGGTGAAGTGTCCGTTGTGAAATCGTGTCTTTCGGTAGCGGTTGGAGGTAATCCGGTGAGGGTGTAGCTAAGCCGGCGGAGGAGGGTGGATTTGTCTGCCGATGGCGCCGGGCTTAAACCTTTCGCGCGAAGCGCTTCGAGCACAAAACGATCGACGGGAAGTGTTGACCATGTATTTTGTTTTAGCTCAGGGGGAGCGTGATTTTGTAAAGGCTGTAAGCTCCAAAGTGATTTTCGACTTTGGAAGGCGTCTTCCCAAATCTGTGCTGCAAGTTGTTCCGGGTTGGGGGGCATGTCGCGCGGGTCCGTTGCACCAGCCAGAATCCAGAGTTTAAAGTCGTTGATCACCGTGTCGGGAAGTTTTTCTTCCGGGGGCATTTCGAAAGAATCATGTTGCAAGGCGGAATACAAAAGACTTTCTTTAGGATTCCCGGGGATGACGGCCGGTCCATTATCGCCTCCTTTCCGCAGGGCTTCTCGTGAGTCAAGTGTTAAACCGCCTTTGATGTCTGCTGCGATCGTGCTATGACATTCATAACACTTGGCGACGAGGACAGGTCGAATTCGTTTCTCAAAGAATTCGATTTCGGAACTCGTATCTTCGCCAGTGAGAGAATGGCTTAAGACCACGTTCAGTAGTAGGGCAACGGCGGTTTTTCTCATGGGTTTTATTATAGGTGGTCATTGGGGCCTGTGCTTAGTTTTAAGCGTTCAGAGAAGAACTGGGTGTTCATTGGAACAAATGCGTTGCGATAGCCTAAAATAATGCATTAGGTTTGCTTTAAATAATTGGAATACTTGCATGCGTTTGTTTCTCTTGGTGCCATTGCTTTCACTGGTGTGTTTAAACCATGGTGTTTTGTTGGCATCTGAAAAAATTCAGTTGGAAGATGGAGACGTTGTTGCTTTTTTGGGCGGTACTAATATGGTTCGTAGTGTCCGGGGCGGGGCACTTGAATATTATCTCACGAACGCCTTCGTTGATTCCCAAACAGAGGTGCGGTTTAGGGATCTCTCGTGGGAGGCGGATACGGTTTATCGTCTCGGGACGGTTAAAGAACGTTGGCGTCCCGATGGTTTTGGTAATCGTTTGGAGCAATTTCGTCGCGTTGGCATGACGGTGGCCATGATGCAGTTTGGTCAAATGGAATCCATGGATGGATTGGATCGTTTGCAGGACTTTGAAGAGCATTATCGTACTTTGCTGAAGGAGGTTGCTCAACAGGCCCGTCGTATCGTATTGATCACGCCAATTCCGTTTGAAAAACCAAAGAGCCCATTGATTCCGGATGTCTCCCTACACAATGTGGCATTAGCGGAATATGTAAAAGTTTCAGAAAGGTTGGCGAAAGAGTTTGACGCTATCTTTGTGGACTTGTTTTTCGATCGGGAGGAACAGAGAACCGGGAATGGTGTACATACTTTGGGCGGACATGAGATTATTACCGATAGAGAAATCGCTTTTAAGTTAGGAGTGATCTCAGGAGAAATTGAAAAGCCAGCCCTTTTTAATGCAGTGCAGGAGAAACAGCGTTTGTGGTATGACTACTGGAGGCCGGCAAATTGGAAGTTGCTTTATGGAGATGATTCGCGACGTGAGTTCACACGCGGGGGGGACACTTACATTCCATTTCGTGAGGAGTGGCAAAAACTGGTACCTTTGGTAGCCCGTGCTGAGGAACGGATTTTTGCGATCGCGCGTGGCGAAAAAGATCCCGGTAATAACCGACCAACTCCAGAGAAATTGTATGGTGATCCCAAGGCCGACATTCAGGCGGAACTCGAGTCATTCGTAGTCCCGGACGGGTTTGAAGTGAATCTTTTCGCTTCTGAGGAGCAAGGTCTTACTTCGCCGTTGAATCTGCGATGGGATCCGTCTGGAAGAATGTATGTGACAGTGACAACGACCTATCCTCATGTCTATCCGGGAGATATTCCAAATGACAAAGTGATCGTCCTTGAGGATCTTGATCAAGATGGACGGGCTGACAAGTCAACCGTGTTCGCCGAAGGATTAAATATTCCGACGGGGATTGAATGGGGAGACGGCGGTGTCTACATTGGCCAGAATACAGAGATGTTGTTTCTGCGTGATGAAGATGGCGATCTTCAAGCAGATTCTAAAAGAGTGCTTTTGGGGGGATTTGGTAATGGTGACTCCCATCAGACGATCAATTCATTTGTTTGGAGTCCAGACGGAGAGTTATACTTTGGGCAGGGCGACGGTTGTGAGTCTCGTGTCGAAACCCCCTGGGGGAACAGTGAGTTGTATCAGGCCGGATTCTACCGGTTGCGACCCCGCAGGCAGCAGTTAGACCCGCTATTGGATGACTTCATGGGACCCGGGAATCCTTGGGGTGTGGCATTTGATCGGTGGGGGCAGATCTTTTGTGTAGACGGTGCCGGTGGAGTAACGTTTTTATCCCCGGGGCAAATTCCTGTACATCACCGGAGAAGATTAGGGCGTATTGGTGATCCTGGAGGTTACTGTGGTATTGGATTGCTAGATGGCCGTCACCTCCCAGCGGAATACCAAGGTCATTTCGTGGTGGGCGACTTTAAGCAGAATCGTATTAAAAGGTTCTCTCTGGAAGATCGGGGTTCCGGGTTTCAACTGAACTGGGAAGAGCCTTTACTGACATCGTCCCATCGAAACTTTCGCCCGGTCGATGTCAAGGTTGGGCCTGATGGGGCAGTGTATGTTGTGGATTGGTACAATCCCATTACGTGCCATCAGGACGATGCCTATCGACACCCGGATAGAGACAAAGCACATGGGCGAATCTGGAGGATTTCAACAAAGCGTAACATTACTTTTCCACCCGATCTATTAAAAGCGCGAGTGGACGAAGTTGTAGCAAGTCTCGCATCCCCCGAACATGTTACTCGTTATTTAGCTAAGCGGGCGTTAACCGTGCGGGAGGATGCGGAAGTCTCCTTGGCAATTCATCGATGGGTAAATTCGTTGGATCCGGCTCAGGTAGATTATTCCCACAATTTGTTTGAAGCGCTTAGCGCTTTGGCTACGCTGGAGATTGTTGACCGGGGACTACTGAGAAAAAATTTAGTCTCACCCGATTCAAATGCCCGCGCATTTGCTGCAAGAATGGTGGGCCGCTGGAGTGATCGATTAGATTCGCCGCTAACATTGCTGACACCTATGGTTTCCGATCCACATCCTCGTGTCAGGCTTGAGGCTGTCATTGCCTGTGCAGCCATTCCGTCGCCTCAGAGTATTGCCGTTGCAGCCAAAGTTGTGCATGACGAAAAGGATGGGTGGATCGATTACGCATTTCGGCAGGCAGTTCGGTATTTGTCTCCGGTTTGGCGACCAGCGTTTGAGAACGGGAATTTGCAATTTGAAAATGCGGCAGAGCTTGCTGCGGTCCTGTCAGAGTCAGGTGGGGGGGAGTTAGTCGATAGTCTTAAGAAATCCTTCGATAGTCCTTCTCTTGATTCCGAAACGAGACTGGAGGTTCTGACAAATATTCTGTCCGCTGGTGATCCCAAAGATATTTATAAGTTTGCATTGAACTCAAAGACATTTGAATTTGGCGATGAATATGATGTCAAACTACATGGAAAAGCATTGCAGATTGTAGCAGACAATGCCAAATACCGAGATGTCCGACCCGAAGGGGATTGGCAGCCGCGGTTAATTGAATTGGCAGATAGTCCATATGTAGGAGTCCGGGCCGGCGCTATCTTACTTGCAGGAGCCTGGGATGTGGATGCATGTAAATCCCAAATCTATTCGGCTGCAGAGGATGTCGGGGCGACTGATCAGGTAAGGATCGCAGCGTTTCAAGCTTTGGCGTTGTTGGAACAGGGGAAGGGGCGTGATGGGCTGCTGAAGTTGTTAGACGCTTCTTTGTCCATAGGCTTGCGAATGGAATTGATTGCGGCGCTAGCTGACTTGGATTCTGCCCGTGCGATGGAAGCAGGGGTGGAACTGTTGCAGGTTTCCGAAATGGACGATGAAAGTCGCCAACGCTTGCTTTCAACACTTTTGCAGCATCGCGGGGCGAACCAGCAACTTACGCTTGAAATTCAACAACGGGAACTAAACCGGAAACAGGCTGAGCAGTTGTTGGCAGCCCTGTTATCTACAGGCCGAGCAGAGCAGCAATTACTGTCAGTTCTTGCTTCGAAGCTAGGGGTTAGTTCAAAACCACCGAAATTTAGCGAGCCATTGGTAAGATCTTTGAAACAACAAGCCATTACCGATGGGGACGCTAAACGCGGAGCAGTTGTTTTTAAGGCAGTGGCTTGTACGTCATGTCACCGTGTGAAGGGACAGGGAGGTTCCATCGGTCCAAACTTAACAGGTCTTGGTACGACTTTGTCCGGGGAACGAATTATTGAAGAGTTGATCTGGCCTAACCGGCAGGTGAAAGAAGGATTTACTTCTCTCCGAGTGATCACTCAGGACGGGAAAATATTGCAGGGTTATGAACGTAAGACGAAGCAGAGCGAGGCAGAGGGAGGAGTTGCTTTACTCGATCCGCTGACCCAAACATTGATGGTGCTAAATGCTGATGATATTGATACGGTGCAAAAGTCACCTAGTGTAATGCCAGAGGGACTAACAAATCTATTAACAGCGCAACAGCTGAGTGATTTGATTGCCTTTTTGATGAGACGAGACGCTGAATAACGGCTTACATAGGTTAGGTCTCTAAGACGAGTTTGTAGTTGCTTGTCAGGTAAGTATTCTTCGAATTTGATAAACTAAGGATTGTCGAAGCAACTATCTTTCTGCAAGGGAATTTACGAATGAAGATTCAGTCTGTATTTATCGCCATCGTGATGTTTGTATGCACCACGATTACTATTTTCGGACAAGATCAAGTAGTACCTGTACGAATGGGTTCAGGGAGCTTGCAATTTGAGACAGTTCCTGGATGGGGGTTGCGTCCGGATGGAAGTTCAGCCTTAGGGCCAACACATGGCGGCGTTGTTGTTGACAGTAAAAACAATGTCTATGTAAGTGCCAACAAAGGCGTGGTCGTTTTTTCGCCGGATGGAAAAGTGATTCAGGAATATCTGGGTGCGGATTATACCATGCTGCACGACATTGAAATTCGTAAAGAAGGTGATGCTGAATTCATCTATGGTGCTCGCAATACTGCTGGCGAAGGTGTGAAGTTCAATGCTCACTCCGGGGAAGTTGTTTTGCGGCTGGATCCAAAAGCTGCAGGTCTGGATTACGCTCGTTATAGCCCAACGGCTATTACTGTTGCTCCCAATGGTGATATTTATCTATCGGATGGTTATGCCAGCAACCATATCTTTGTTTATGACAAACAAGGTAAGTATAAGTTCCACTTCGGGGAAAAGGGTAACGAACTGAAGCAGTTTAACACTGCTCACGGAATGACGCTGGATACAAGGTATGACCCTCCCCGCCTTTTGGTGTGCGACCGAAACCACCAACCTAAAGGGCGTCTTCTACACTATTCGCTGGAGGGCGAATTCATGGAGGTTGTTATTACGGGCTTAGGGATGCCTACGTCCGCTGTCGTTCAGGGAGATTATGTGTCTGTGCCTGACCTGCATGGTCGGGTTGTCATCCTTAGTAAGACGAATACAATCTGCGCTGTGCTCGGTCATAATGACGATGCTGGCAAAGGGCGTGCTTACGGGATTCCACAAGCTCAGTGGCGTGAAGGTGTCTTCAGCGGTACTCATGGTTCCTATTTTGATAACGATGGAAACCTGTTTGTTCAAGATTGGAACGTTGATGGTCGCATTGTTAAATTGCGCCGCACTCAGTAGTGTTACCCTCGTGACCGTAGGTTATAAAGCTTTCCCTTGGCGTTTGCGGTAAAGTGTTGTTATTTGTCACGATCCCACTGGCGGCCGTGATCATCGTCTGCAATGACCTTCGTGGCAATCGCTTTGAGAGTTATGTCGAAACCGTGGTCGTACTCATATTTTCGCAGATCAACGTCATAGATAGTTGCTAACCAAATCAGTTGACCAAGTTCAATAAGAATCTTATCGGGGTGCCCCAGAGCATCCGTGAAGATTCCTGTTGTCCCCTTGTCCCTGCTTTTAGTTTGACCGTCGACAGCGCTTAGTTTTCCAGCGTGATATAGCTTTTTTAATTCCACGGCCCCCTGCCCATAATTGATACAGAAGAATTCGTTTTCAGGATAAGCTTCACGTAAACGATCGATGATTTTGTGAAAATCGGATGTCGCTTTTTTCATTTCCTGGGTAAAAGTATCGACTTTGTAACGTGCGGGGAATCGTCCCCACGGCATGGCCAAGCAAAAAGTCGTCTTAGGGTTATGTTGAATGGCATAATCTACCCAGAGTTTGAAGTGTTCAAACGTCCCTTTTCCCCTTCCGACGCCCGTCCACGTCATGCCGAATAGCTCGATTTTACCCGATTGGAGGGCTTTTTTAATGTCGCCGCTGTGGCGACTGTTCTCCCAAAAATATCCGGGGGTTCCCCGGTCCCCACCTTCAAAGAAAACCAACTGCTCATGGTCCTTGAATCCTGCGCGATGTGCGTGCGTTGTCATCCCGCGAGCCATGGGAACGAAGAAACTATGACCAATAAAGAGTGATTTGTATCCCTCGGTTGGCTCAGCTGCTGGTAGCAGGAGTGCTTGAAGGAGCAACAAAATCAACAAGGTGAACCGAGTAGGTCTGATGAATTGCATTTGGTATATTTAGGTAGATGTAGAGAGAAGCAGCTAAAACCTGATTTTAAACCCATCTTAAACCTTTGCCAGTCGTATTATGCACACTACTAAAAACTATGCTTTACTAACTTGTCTTATTTTGCTTCTTAGCAGCTCTGGTTTGTTGGCGGAGTCGCCGTTTTGGCCCGGTTGGCTGGGCCCTAATCGTGATGGATGGGTTAAGGATGTGATACCCCCTAAAGTTTGGCCTGAAAAGCTAACACAGGTCTGGAAGATTGAAGTTGGAACGGGGTATGGCACGCCACTGGTTCAAGGCGATCTTGTCTTCACACATACACGCCAGGGCGATCAGGAAGTAATGCAGTGCGTTGATCTAAAGACCGGGCAAACCAAATGGCGTCAGGCCTTTGATATGCCGTTCAAGATTGGCGGCGGCGGAGAGTACCACGGTAAAGGTCCTAAGTCTAATCCCATCCTTGCTGATGGAAGGATCTTTTCACTGAGTATTTCTGGAGTGTTGGCTGCCTGGGATGCAAAGTCAGGTAAACAGTTGTGGGTTCGAGACTACAGTGAACAATTCGAGAAGGGGCACCCTTACTGGGGGGCTTCGACCTCACCTATCGTTTCCGGAAGTCGCGTGATGGTGCATTTTGGTAACGATGAAGTGGGGGCGCTGGTAGCGATGGATGCGAAGAGCGGTCGTGAACTATGGAGAAGTGGGAAAGATGGTACGGCCTATGCGTCTCCATTACTCGCTGACTTTGGAGGCGTCCATCAGATTGTGCAGTGGAATCACGAAGCCCTTGTGGGTGTAGCGGTGAAAACCGGGGTCGAATTGTGGCGATTTCCGCTGCCTCACTTAACGCATAATCAAAACATGCCGACACCCGCGGTTCATGACGGTCATGTGATTGTCGGTGGTGAGAACCGGGGGATGTATAGCCTTCAGCCTGTAGTGAATGGGGGTAAGTGGTCCGTCAAAGAGAGGTGGTTTCAGCCCAAGGCTGCTTTGGATATGAGTTCGGCAATTGTCAGTGGGGATCGAATCTATGGTATGACACACTACAATGCGGGCCAGTTATTCTGTTTGGATACTAAAACAGGTGAATTTGTTTGGCAGGGGCCGCCGCGTAGCGCTAACAATGTGACATTTCTGGCAATGCCAGGGTATGTGGCCGCGCTTATTAATAATGGTCATCTCAAGATTCTTCGGAGTGGTACAGAGCAATACGATGAAGTTCGCTCCTACAAAGTTGCAGAGGATGCAACTTGGGCAGCGCCAGTATTTCTACAGGGAAAAATCCTGATCAAAGATGTAAACACTCTTACGTTGTGGACCTATTAGTGGTTGCGGGCAAAGATTGCGATTAGTGTCCGGAAACGTCGATGGCATAAATCCACTCGTCATCTCGTAATAAGAGAAGCCCCTCACTAAGCGAGGGAGCCTGTCTTGTTCCGCGTGTTACTTGTTGCCGACCAAGTTCCTGGTATTCATCTTTGTTGAGATTCGCAATAATCACATTGCCGTCCATCATACTTATGAACAGTTTTCCGTCAGCAGCAATGGCATTCCCTTTGCCAAATCGTGGCATCTTCCAGATCGCTTCCCCTGTTGTCGCATTGAGGCAATGAAGGTTTGTGATGGGGCCTGCACCACCAATATTGTCGAAACCGAAAAGGTAACCCTGACTAAGGATTGATGTTTGCCATTCATTGCGCATCACACTTGTACGACCTTGAGAAGCCCAAACTTCTTTAATGGTATAGTTGGTTTCGGTTTTGGTGATGTTAAGACGTACTGCACCATGATCTTCACCCGACGAAATGAAGAGGTCCCCATTGATTAGTTGGGGCGTCACAATATTACAGTCATAAGGTGTTATGTATTCGTATTTCCAGAGTGGTTCACCAAGGGGGGATAATCCCCGCAAGTGCGTCCCTGTGAAGACGACGAGTTGTTTTTCACCAGCTATTTCGAGAATCGCGGGACAGGAATAACCAATAGAGTCCGGGAAATAGGTTTGCCATTGTGGTTTTCCTTCGTCTACGCTGTAGGCTGCTATGACGACTCCGTTTTCATGTCCCGTCGTTATGATCACGACGTTGCCAAATACTAAAGGCGATGCTGCCATGCCGTAATCGGCAACCGCCCCGTTATGTTCTTTGATGGTGTCGCGTTTCCAATGGAGCTTGCCGGTTTTGAGATCCATTGCTGCGAGGATGCCCTGACCACTAAATGCAAATGCCTGAGTCGAAGTGAGTGCCGGGAATGCTCGTGGACCATTGCCCATAGCGTTATTGTATTCAGTCGCAATGGCGGTTTCCCATTGGGTTTCCCCTGTTTTAGCATCGAGGGCAAGTGTATATTGCTGGCCTTCTTTCTGTACAAGTGTGACTGCCAGTGAGTCTAAAACAGCAATCCCGGACATACCCACACCGCCGGGGACTTTCCACGCACTCTTCAGCCCGTCAGCGGGCCATGTTTTTAGGAGGCCTTTTTCAGGGGAATGACCTGTACGCAAAGGCCCTAGGTGTTGAGGCCAGTCAGCAGCTGAGAGGGCCGTAACAGTCAGCAGGCAAAGGGTAAGGGCTCGAAATAGCATGGAATTATCAACTTCTTAAAGATGGTGGCATGAAATGGATGAGCGATTTAATTCTAGCGGATGAAATCAAGAAAAAGGAGAATTCTGTGGTGTAGAATATCAAGAATTAAATCCCGACGGAGTTCTCTTTGGAAGTGTTGTAGATGAAGTTTCATGCTGTGCTTAGTGTTTTAGGCGTCGTTTTGGTGAGTTGCTTAGGACCGCTTACGGGGGCCGCCTCTGAGTTAAAGGACGTTAATATTATCTATGTGCTTGCAGATGATCTGGGGTACGGAGATTTGGGCTGTTATGGCAGCAAATTAAACGATACGCCTCATATCGATGCGCTGGCCATTGATGGATTGCGAATGACCGATTTTCACGCTTCGGCTTGGTGTGCTCCAAGTCGTCGTGGCCTGATGACGGGCTGCCACCCCAACCGACCGTGGAATAACCACAAAGGACGTTGGGGGCGTCTGGCGGACGCAATTGTGATCCCCGAACTGCTGAAAACAGTTGGTTACAGGACAGCCCTTATTGGTAAATGGCATCTGGAAATGTCCGAGGGATTACACCCTTTAGACCAGGGATTTGATTACTGGTGTGGCACGCGGGGAAGCAATGATTGGGACGGACCCGCTCCGAACTATGAGTCGTTCCGCAGCGCATCGGAAGAATCCTGGAAGACGCCTCTTTATGTGAATCGGGAAAATCTTGGCCCCGTTGTTCCTCAGTCAGGATTTACAAAAAGGTATACCGAAGAGGTCGTAGATATCATCAAGTCAGACAATGAAAAGCCGTTTTTCGTTTATCTGGCTCATAATATGCCGCATGTGCCGGTCTTTGCGTCGAAGCAATTTCAGGGGGGCAGTCGGAATGGTGTTTATGGTGATGTATTGGCAGAGCTGGATTGGTCGATGGGGCAGATTGTTAAAGCACTGGAAGAAACAGGAAAACGAAAGAATACAATTGTCGTTTTTACAAGTGATAATGGCCCCTGGTCAATGTTTACGGAATTTAGTGGTGTTGCGACTCCTTTGCGAGGGCAAAAGTCGACGACCTGGGAAGGGGGCACCCGCGTGCCGTTTATTGTTTCCTGGCCAGGCAACCTAAAGCGTGGAAAACATGCTGGGCTGATGACTCACTATGATGTCTATGCAACATTAGCCTCCATCGTGGGGGTTAGTATTCCCGATGGCCATGCGATTGATTCAATGGATATGTCAGCGGTTTGGTTGAAGGGATCAGCAAGTACACGAACAAAGCATATCTATTATTTCCGGGAGGCCATGGCATACCGCAGTGGCGAATTTAAGATTCACATAAAGACAAGAGAACGTACAAGAGAACCTGAAACCGGTAAGCGGGAGCAGAGTCTTGGGCAGGATCCTCCGTTAATATTTAATTTAAATAAAGATGCAGGCGAGAAGAAAAATCTTCATGCTGAGTCACAGGACCTCGCGGAGCGATTGTTGAAAGAGTTTGATATGGCGAGGAAGAAAATTCAGAGCTGGGAGCCGTTTTAGGCTAAAAAAACGGGGCATGATCGAGGGTACATGATAATATTGATATGTAAGACACCTGTACTCTCCTCAATAAGATTTAGAAATAGGAACAAGACCTTGAAATATGCAATGATCACAGTATTGGCTGTCATGACAGCACTCGTTGGCTGTAGTTCGGATGATAGCGGAGAAACTGCCGTGCCGGCTGTTGAAGTCAATCTGGTCAATACACACTGCCCAATCATGGGGCACGAAGTAACCGACGATGGTGGCCGTACGGATTACGATGGCGGTACCGTTGGATTCTGCTGTCCGGGATGTGTTGAAAAGTTTAATGAATTGGACGACGTTGCGAAAGTTGATGCATTAGCCACTAAAGGCAAGGGTATCCTGGAAGACACCCATAGTCATGATCACGATGGTGAAACGCATGATCATGCAGAGGCAGAAGCGACGGACACGGTTACGGAAGAAAAGTAACTCTCGGACCTAAACATAATTAAAATGAAGACAGGCCTTTGTAACAGACAGAGGCCTGTCTTCGTTTAAGGGGGCGGTTGAGCTTAGTCCTTGTGCTCTATGCTAAGTGCTGAGAATTCTCGATTGATGGACTAGGAGAGCTCATGATACTCGTCAAACGCAGTTGGGTCTTGCAACGCTTCTCGGTTGGTGGGCTCCAGTCCCATCGCGATATCGCGTATGGCCAGTTCGACTTTCTTTCCGCTGCGAGTGTAGGGGATTTTGTCAACTTCAATGATTAATCCAGGAGCGTGTCGTGCCGACGCTTTTGTTTGTAAGGCGCTTCGAATTCGGGATTGGAGAACGTTGTCGAGGCTGAATCCCGATTTTAGTTTGACATACAAAACAACTCGGATGTCACCTCGCCAGGGTTGTCCAATCACGAGACTGTCAGCGACTTCGGGCAAGTCTTCCACGATTCGGTAGATCTCAGCAGTACCGATTCGAACACCGCCGGGTTTGAGGATGGCATCGCTGCGGCCATAAACGATCACTCCACCGCACACACCCTGACTGCCCGTCATTTCAATCAGGTCGCCATGAGCCCAGCGATCGCTTCGTTCATTGAAGTACGCCTTGCGATATTTCTCGCCATCGGTATCATTCCAAAACTTGACGGGCATACTTACAAAAGGCGATTTACATACTAATTCACCTTTTTGGCTACTGCCGGCTGCCAGTGGGTTGAACTGGCTATCGACAGCCTCTACGTGCATTCCCAATCCGAGACACTGAATTTCGCCCCGGTAAACCGGCAGCAGTGGATTGCCTAACATGAAACACGAGATGATATCCGTGCCCCCTGAAATGGAACTTAATTGCACGTCGGTCTTCACGGACTGGTAAACCCAGTCGAAATCTTCTGGCTGTAATGGGGCTCCGGTACTCATGATGACACGTAAGGAGTTCAATTGGTGGGTTTTCAAAGGAGTAAGCCGACGTCGGCAGGCTCCCAGGTACTTGGGGCTTGTGCCGAAATGAGTGATTCCTCGTTCGTCAATTAAATCCCATAAGCGGGTCATCGTTGGGGCTGCTGGGAATCCGTCAAATAACGTTACTTCGGCTCCGGTGTATAACGCTGCAATCAGCCAATTCCACATCATCCAGCCACAGGTGGTGATATAGGTGATGTTGTCACCTGACTGAACGTCCGTATGCAACATTAGCTCTTTGGTTTGTTGGAGAAGGGTTCCGCCGGCACCATGAACAATGCACTTCGGTTTTCCGGTGGTTCCCGAACTGTACATGATGTATAGCGGGTGATTAAATGGAAGACGCTCATAGGTTGGTTGGTATTTTTCACCCGCAGCCCAATCATTCCACAAACTCCAGTCGTCGCTAGCCTGGGAACCATTGGGGAGATCGACGAGTTCAATGACGACAATGGTGGTTAGGCTCGGGAGTTGAGCTGAAATTTCAGAAATTTTCTCGCGACAGTCGATTACTTTGCCATTATGAACAAATCCATTTACACAAAAGAGAAGCTTCGGTTCAATCTGCTCGAAACGCTCAACGACGCTTTGTGTGCCGAAGTCCGGTGAACAACTGGACCAGATTGCACCGGAGGCTGACGTGGCCAATGCCGCAACCACCGTTTCTGGAATATTTGGCATGAAGGCGGCTATCCGGTCTCCTGATCGAATATCATGCTGCCTTAATTGCTGTTGAATCGTACCCACTTGAGATCTTAATTCATCAAAGGAGATGTTCTGATGGATCCTCGATTCTGAAATCCCTGCTAATGCTGTGGACTTCCCTGTATGACGTAAGAGGTTTTCGGCAAAGTTAAGACGCAAACCAGGGAAGAAAGTTGTCTCGCGTAGCCCGCTACCCTCGAGGATAGGAGTTGCGTCTCCGTCGAAAATGATCTCGCTGTAATGAAGCCAGTCGTGCCAGAAGTCGTCATAATGGTCGACCGACCAGCGGTACAGTGAGTCATAGTCACAAATATCGTGGGTAGAAAATCTCTCGCCGGCGTGCTTTAAATAGCGCGCCATTTCCGTATTGGACGAGGAAGGTGTCGGGTTCCATAAAAATTCGTTTTGCATAGGAATATTATAATGCTCCGTCGCCGAATCGTTCAGAGGCTGATTGTTCCTGCCTGAATGGATTGCAATTTGGTAGACTCAGATGTCGAGGAGGATTGGAATGAAATATTTAGTTACCGGTGGAGCAGGAAATATTGCCTGTCAGTTTAGCCAACGTCTTCCGCGTGATGCGGAAGTGCTTTTAACAGACATCGCGAAGGCCCCGTTTTCTACAATTGGAGATAATGCAACGTATCAGCGTTTGAATGTAACTCAACGTGCTGAAATAGACGAGATGGTGGGGCGTGAGCGGCCGGACGTTATTCTGCATTTTGCCTCGTTGCTTTCGGGGCAAAGCGAGGCAGATCGTAATACAGCCTGGGAGGTTAACATGCAAGGTGCCTTCAATACTTTCGAAGCGGCCTTGAAGTTTGGAGTTGATCGAGTTGTTTTTTTGAGCTCAATTGCCTCATTCGGAAGCCCGTTACCGGATCCGGTGCCTGAAGATTGTGAGCAATGGCCTCGCGGTTTTTATGGTTTTACAAAAGCAGCTGTCGAACGCTTGGGATTTTATTACAAAGAAACTCTGGGGCTTGATTTTCGCAGTATACGCCTTCCGATCGTGATTTCTCCGTATCCTTCGCCCGGAGCCGCGAGTTCGTATGCGTCCAACGTATTTATCGCTGCCGTGCGCGATGGTGGCTATACGCTTCAGGTCCGAGAGTCGGCAAATCCCGCGATTATCTATATAGAAGATTGTTTGAAGGCAATTGACTTGCTGACACACGCTTCGGCGGCAGGTTTGAGTCGGGCGTCCTACAATCTATTTAGTTGTGCTCCCACCGCCCGTGAGATTGTGACTGAGATCCAAAAAAGAGTTCCGGAAGTTGAAATTGACTTCGCGTTGGACGAGCAGGTTGCTGACTTAATTGACTCATGGCCAAGACAGATAGACGATCAGGCGGCGCGAAGCGATTGGAATTGGTGCCCTGAATTCGGGTTGCCGGAGATAGCGGATGAATTTCTCCTTCGCTTAACGCAAATGAAGGAAGGGGAAGTTCAATGAGCGTCTTTGAAAGATTCCGTCTCGACGGCAAGAAACTTATGATTACCGGGGGGAGTCGGGGACTCGGTCGGGAAATGGTATTGGCGATTGCTGAAGCCGGGGCCGACGTTATTGTGACTGGTCGTCGGAGTGATAGTCTCGAGGCTATTGCGAAGGAAGTTGGTGCTTATGGACGACAGTGTTGGACCTTACAGGCCGATATGAATGATCCCGGTATTTGCGAGTCTACGTGCCTTCAGGTCATTCAAGAGCACACATCGGTTGATGTGTTGATCAATAATGTTGGCGGGCGACGCGAAGATATTCCCACAGAAGACATGTCGCTGGAAAAGTGGCGGGAACTGATGGATCTTAATCTGACAAGTACATTTGTGTGTACTAGTCGTATTGGCAAAGCGATGATTGAGGCCGGTAGAGGTGGTCGTATTATCAATATTGGCTCCATCAACTCTCTGGTAGCCGGCAGAAATATTGCGGGGCGGCATTATGAAACGGCTAAAGGAGCTATTCTGCAATTTACTCGAAGTGTCGCTGCGGACTGGGCTCAACATGGAATTACGGTAAACGCCATATTACCCGGGGGGTTTATGACGGAGGCCAATCAGCGATGGGCGAGAGAGAAGCCGGATGTTATCTCGACGTTTCGAGATCAAATTCCTATGGGTGACCACGGTAATCCCGAGGATCTGGGGCCTTTGGCTCTCTATCTTGCTAGTGATGCTTCGCGTTATATGACCGGCGCAGGTTTGGTTATCGATGGTGGTTATACTTTATGGTAATGTCGTCGTTGGCGGTTTTCTTATTTTCCGCTTAGAATAAAATATTACGAAGTTTCAACTGGAACAGAATGTTATGCCTACTAGGCGAACGACACGCAGAGACTTTCTTACCGTGGGGGCATTGACCCCGTTGGGCGTCTCATTAAGTGGTTTATTACAACAGGAAACACTGGCTAATACAGGTCGTCGTCCTAAGAGTTGTATTCTGTTGTGGATGTTCGGTGGTCCAAGTCATATCGATATGTATGATTTGAAGCCTGATGCGCCCGCTGAGATTCGTGGAGAACTTAACCCAATTCAAACGAAAATCCCGGGTTTGGAACTCGGAGAATTGATGCCTAATTTGGCGAGTTCCGTAGATAAATTCAGCCTGATTCGGTCTATGTTTTCATATACGGCGTCGCATGGGAAAGGTGACCACCACTTGCTAAGTGGCCGTAAATATACGGATGGTTTTTATCCACCAAGTTTTGGGTCGGTTTTAGCTTGGCAAGCAGAAGCGCGCCGAAGAGCAAGCGTGCCAGCCTATGTTCAGGTTGGCCCTATGAAGAGCACTCTCTTCGGGGAGCAGGCGAAAGCCGGGGCTTTAGGAAGGAAATACGATCCGTTTCTGGTAGAAAGAGACCCTAATGCCAGTAGCTTTGGTGTCGATGCCTTTGCTGCAAACGACTCGATTGGTGTCGAGCGTTTGGCGGATAGACAGAGCTTGTTAAAGGCCGTGGATCAGTTTCAGGCTGACGTGGATCGTCAAATGCGATTTGCCAAAACTCATGATGCCTTTAATGAACAAGCCTTTGATTTGCTGACATCGAATCGAGCCAAACAGGCATTTGATATTACGCAGGAATCGGAGGCTGTTCGAGACAGGTACGGACGCAATCGTGTTGGGCAGGGTTTGCTCCTTGCCAGACGTCTCGTCGAATCTGGCGTTCGTTTCGTGACGGTCAAAGGGTATGTGCGTTACGGGTGGGATCATCACCCCGAAGTCTTTCCCCGACTAAAAATGGAAGTGCCTCCGTATGATCAGGGGTATGCTGCGTTACTTGAAGATTTGGCTGAACGGGGGATGCTGGAAGATACTCTGGTTATTACAGCCGGAGAATTTGGCCGGACTCCTCGGTTGAATACTGATTCGCGAGGACCTGGCCGAGATCACTGGGCCCAGGCATTCAGCTTGACGATGGGAGGCGGTGGTGTGAAAACGGGCGTTGTGCTTGGGGCAACGGACAAACATGCTGCGGAAATTACAGAACGACCGGTTTCTGTGGAAGACTATGCTGCCACCGTGTATCACGCGTTGGGGATGAATCCCCATAAGCTTTATCAGACTCTCGATGGTCGCCCCACCGAGGGACTTCCAGACGGGAATGTGATATCGGAGTTGTTGGCTTAGAAATCGGGCAAGGTTATTTGCGTTTTCGAGCCTCTTCTCGAATCTCTTCGATCTTCTTTTGCAGATGTGCGGGCCATACAAATTCGGGCGCCTTGTGGGGTTTATACGTCTTGAGATGTCCCTGTAAACGCGTCGGTGCCCGAGTGTATACCAACTTCGTGTCGCCAAAGACTTCTCGACAGAGTTTAGCGAGTCCGGGATCGTATTCAATCAATTCTTCGCGTGTATCTACAAAGTTGTGATCATGATCGGGAGGGCGATTGTTAGAAAACCATGACTGGACTCCTTCAGCCCAGTATTCGTAGTGGTTAACCGAGGCATACTTTGTCTTCCATAGTCCATTGGCTAAAGCGTCTTCATAAGATTGCTTGAGTCGTTTATCGAAGGTAGCATCCATATGGATTAAGCCCCTTAAGTGCATGTTGTGCGCGAATTCATGAATCAGAATACATTCGGCGTGATAGGGGTCGCCTTTGAAGGAAAGAACATTCTCTTCTCCAACGGAGCAGACAGGATCTTCTTCGGATCCCCCCAGACCCCGAGCGCGCGCATCCCAGTATAACTTAGGGGTGAAATGGGAGTGTTCCGGCACATCCGTTGTATATTCGTTGTGGGCCATGACAACACAGCGAGACTTGTTGGCAATCATGATTTTGCGAAGTTCAGGTCGGTGGGCGAGCATTAGGTCAATGAGGTAGGCCGCTTCTTTCAAGGCATAATTGTTGACTTTGTTTGAACCTAAAACCGGATAGCCGCTGGCACTTACATGCTTGGCATAGAAAGGCGAAAGATTTAGATAAGCTGGTGGTTTTGTGATCTGATATTTGTCTGTCTTTTTGACTTCTCCACCAAAGCTCAGATTTGCTAGTAGGAAGAAGGTCAGTATGAGGTGTTTAGTTCGATACATTGGTATTTGATGAAACAGTGTTTGGGAAGGTCTTATTTGGAAAGACGGCGAATTTGAAGGTCATTGAGAACGTCCGTATAGATTCTCAAATCCCTAATCTTGCCATTAAAGTAATCATGTTGTCCATAGCCGACATAGAGTGGCGTGCCGGTGCTCAAATCCCCAATTTCGTCGTTGAGCGAATTATGGTTGCTAGTGGCTATATGCTTTCCGTCAACGTATAACTTGATACCACCGCTTTGGGCACGAGTGACCGTCAGGTTATGCCAGCCAGCAGAAAGGGCTTTGTCGTAGGTGACGTTTTGCCCAACGCTAAGGCTGTGGACGTGGCCAGAAGGCAGGACGCCACAAAACAGCTTCCCGTCGTAAACCGCCATTGACCAGGCACGTCGATACTTAACATCGGGTGTTTTGTCGAGTTGGCCGGTATTGGTCCACTGGGAGTTCCCGTCGTAACGGTAGACATTAGCTAGAGGAAGCGTCCCGGCGTAAAAACTTCCGTTATATACGGAAAGCCCCATAACTTCCTTTTCTTCTCCAAGGCGGCCTCGATGGATCCATTGCTGAGGCCCGGCCAGTTCATAAACCGAGCCGGTCGGCCAGGTCGCAACCTGTGTTTTTCCCTGATACACGATCATGGCATATGCCTGGGTAGTTTCCGGGATTGGCCCGAGTTGCTTCCAGTTGGTACCGCCGAGATACTCAAAGAAGCCCCCGTCGTCGTAACTTAGTCCATAAAGTTTATTATTGTGAACTCCCAGATGCACAATTCGCTGGCCCGGACAGCCGCAATCAGTCCATCGCCCGGGGCCATCGAATCGATACATACCGCGATGTCGGGGCGTGTCTCGCCAGGCACCGGTAGAGCCCGTACCGGCATAGAGCTTTCCGTTATAGACTGCCAGACCGCTTACACTGCGAACATCGGCTACTTTACCCATGCTGGTCCATTTTTTACCACCTTCATACCGATAGACGACACCACCATGGTTTTGATTTGGTGAGAGTGGAAGCGATGAACCGCCTCCACTGTAAAGTTCAGAACCAGCATACAACTGGCCTGCATAGACAGCGAGTGTCGAAATACAGTTGGACGGATCCGGAGAGCCCGCATCCAACCACTTCTGTCCTCCGGCATATCGATAGACGTGCCCTCGTCCTCCTTCTTCAGGCTCCCAGGTGGATGCGTAGAGAGCGCCGTCGAATACCGTCAGAGACCGGACGTACATGTTATTGCCAGGTCGACCGCAGTCCTCCCATTGAGAAGTTTGGTGGCAGTCCGTAATTCCAAAATGGATGTTACGCCAGTTAGACTGGGCATTCGTTATGCCGGCGTAATTCATGATTGAAAAGTTTAGCCCCTGACGTGTTCTCGGAGAGAAACATGAGAGGATATCGCCAATCACGTCGGTTAATTCCTCAGCCGTGTGAATATCGACATTAATGCTGAAGTTACCTTGAAACAAAGCCGAGGGGTTAGCGATGGTAACTTTGCTATTATTACCATTAAAAACCGCCCCGTTAGTGCCAGTAAACTCAATATTTTCAATGCGTCCGTGCCGGTCATTCCCCGAGATGTCCCGGGCGTCCGCTGTGAGGGGCCAATGGCCAGCCGGGGTGAGTTGAGCGTGGCAGTCTACAAGGGCGCCAAATAGCAGTAGCGTGGTGATTAGTAAGGTGTATCGCATTGTAAAAACTTTGATTGAATTTGGATTAATTGCGGCCGATATTAGAACCACGTTTGCCGCCGGCGGGTGGACGCGCATCGGAGGTTCCATGGGGTGATGCCGTTGCAAGGTGGGGGGCGTGTTTTTCAAGCCACGCTTTGAGCGGGGTATCTTCCGGCCTCGGGTCATATACACTGTTTGCCGAGGTGGCGTCACCGAGAATTTGTCGTTGCACAGGAGAGAGTTGGTTGTAAAGGTGTGCAACGGTCATCTCATCTTTTGGACGCATCCAGCGATAACTATAGCCATACCAGATGACTTTGCGGGAGGAGCCGGCACGGTTTGGGCTGCGAGTATGCCAAACGCGTCGGTCAAGTATTACGGCATCACCGGGATGGAGACAGAGTGGGATTGCCCCGTCAGGATTTGAGACACCGTCGTCCGGACATTCCAGGCTGTTGATGCGATGTGAGCCTGGAACCACGAGTGTGTTGCCATGCTCTGGTGCACTGACATCGGTCAGGTAATAGCCAATTTTGACAGATAGTCGTGGCCGGGGGTTGGACTCGATTTCGTCGTTAACACGCATGCTATCCTGATGCCACGCAACGTTCCAAGGCTGATCTTCCGTATTCTCACTGGGGGTAACATCCAAATGCGAGTGGTAGAGATAGATGTTCCAGCCGAGTATGCTCAGGAGTTTAGGGAAGACGCGTGGATTGTCAATTAACTCTACCATCGCTTCGTCTTCTTGGATGACGTCGGTGACTGAAAGAAGGCGGTTACCATGTTCTGGTCTCCGTTCACGTGAATCGACCCGATCAACCACTTCGATTAGACGGCGGTGTAAGTTTGACTCAATGGCGTTCTTTACGACTAAGTAACCCGCTTGCTCGAATGCTTCACGTTCGGCGGATGTCAAAAGGTGGCTCAGCGCGGATGCGTCCATGGTCTTTTCTCTGCTCAATGCGGAATGTAAGAACTCATGATATCAAATCAGTCCGCCGGCAATGGTACAATGTTCGTGGTGCCCCAACGTTTATCCGCTTATGAGGAATTTCAAGATGAGAGTTGTTTTGGCGTGGCTATGTTTAATTTGCGGCATAGTTAACGTCTCTGCACAGGAGCAAGGCGAGCGTCCCAATGTGTTGTTCCTCGCGGTGGATGACTTAAATGATTGGATCGGAGTTTTAGGCGGACACACGCAGGCGAAAACGCCTCATCTCGATCGACTGGCCAATAGCGGTGTTTTGTTTGATGCAGCTTATTGTGCTGCTCCGCTCTGTCACCCTTCTCGTACTGCAATCATGACCGGCCTGAGGAGTTCGACAACGGGAATCTATGGTAACAAGACCTGGTTTCGGGAGCATCCCGACTTTAGTGACGTGGTGACTTTGCCCCAGTATTTTCGCAAACATGGTTATAAGGCCTGGACCGGAGGGAAAATTTTCCATCAGCCGTTTGGGAAGTTTTCCGATCCGATTTCTTGGGATGGTCAATATTCCACAAAGATGGGCACTCAGGCTCCCCCGGTGATGCAACGCTATAAACACGGCATGAAAGATCGGTTTGAAAATAAAATTCTTGCCAGATTAATCGATTGGGGACCGATTGATATACCTAAAGAAGAGACCCATGACTGGAAGACTGCCGAAGGTGCGGCGACATTCCTTAGACAAGAACACGAAAAACCATTCTTTCTTGCCTGTGGCATCTATCGCCCACATTTGCCCTGGTACGCTCCAAAAGAATTCTTTGACATGCACCCGCTCGAAGAAATTGAAGAGCCTCCTTTTCTTGAGATGGATCTTGACGATATTCCTGGTCGCGGCAAAGTGATGGCAGGCGTCGAATTTGACATCATACGTAAAGCAGGGAAATGGAAGGAAGGCATCCAGGGCTATCTAGCCGCCACCTCCTTTGCAGACGCGTGCATTGGCCATGTCCTTGCCGCTCTTGAGAGCAGCAAATACAAGAATAATACGATGATTGTTTTGTGGGGTGATCACGGTTATCACATTGGTGACAAGCATCATTGGGCCAAATCCGCACTCTGGCAGCAGACTGCTAGAACACCACTCATCGTGAAGCTTCCCGAAGCCTTCGGTGGTCTGACAGGCCGAATTTGTAAACGGCCGGTAAGTCTGGTGGATTTATACCCCACTTTGGTTGACCTGTGTGGTCTTCCGGAACCTGATAGTCTTGATGGCCGAAGTTTTGCGAAATTGGTACACAAACCATCGTCATCGTGGCCGTTTCCGGCAGTGATTACACATTCACCACATTGGCACGGTGTGAATCATGCAGTGAGGTCCGATCGATACTACTATATTCGATATCGAGATGGCGGGGAGGAATTGTACGATATGCTCACTGATCCCAATCAGTGGAATAATCTCGCCGGAGAAAGCGGGTATGCGGACCAGATCGAAACGCTGAAAAAGTGGCTTCCCAAGACTAATGCGAAGCACTATCTGCAGCAGTAATCAGGAAATCGGTAGACTAATATTGTTTATCAAGTGGATGTTGGTAGACAGCGATAAAAAATCAGTTCAACAGTTGTAAACGTTCTCAATGAAGTATTTCCTTATATTCCTGACAGGTCTGTTCTCAGTTGCCAACGCTTCAGCAGATGAAAAGCCGGAATACACTGATTATTGCAAGCAACTTGAGCACGAAATCCAAGGGCGTAAGCATGGGTTTTTGGCCGGTAATGTCACGTATTACGTGGGTGGTTTTCATGCTAGTTGGAATTTGATTGAAGATGAAACCATTGGTTTAACACATCCTATTCATCATGATCTCCGCAGTAGAGGCGTGGGAAGGCTTGAAAGTCAGATTCCGGGTGCCGAAAACACAGGAGTTGGCAACGATTTTAGTGGATGGGAGTTCTATAAAGACACACGCGTTCTGTATGGAAGCGTTATGTTGAATGGGGAAGAGATCAAGACTCCAAAGCCCACGAGCATGCTTTGGCGACCGGATAAAATGATCTGTGTTTACGAATTAGATGGGGTGACCATCCGGGAAGAGAAATTTATTGCGGCTAATGATGCAGCCGTATCGGTGATTACCGCCTCCCGTCCGATTGAACTCAGGTTCGAAGGCCATAGTTTCTATCATCGTAATAGTGTTTCTTCCACTGCGACAATACAGGAACAGCCTGCGAATAATGTAATTGCTATTCTTGAAGGCGGCGAGGTAAAGTCCATTCCCGATCCGGATCGTTCGGAAAGGATTGGCCCCCACGTGTACACCGGAATGACGACCGTAGTGGCATCATCGCATGATTTTGCAGAATCGGTGACAACGCGTGTCGATGAACGAGGAGTGCAGCATTACAGCTTTACGGTGCCCTGTGATCAAAACGGAACGGCGGTCGGTTGGGCGATGCACGACGATCCTTTGAAGGCCGTCGCGAACGTGCGAAAGGCAGTAAAGGATCGTGCTCGTATGCTAAAGCAAAAGACGTTAGAAATGAATCGCCTGCTCAATGAAGAGGTTCCGTGGTTTCGTTGTCCAGATAAGAGGTTTGTTGAAACGTACTACTATTTGTGGGCGCTCTATCTGATGTACTACATCGATGTCGGCGAGGGGTGGGAACAGGAATCTCATACACAAACGGCCGTAAATAATTTTCTGGGTATGCATCGCTATGATGCAGCGTTTCAGATTAAGGTTGGAGCCTGGACGCGGGATAAGGCTAAATTTGCCTATGGGAATGTCCTTACATGGAAGCATCTGACTGAGAACCATCGTTTTAAGGAACTGGATAACGGAATTAGAATGTTGTCCGATAACAAAGGACGCTCATGGCATAGCGGCGCCTACGGGGGTGAAACTTCTGAACATGTAAAGGGTGCCTGGCAAATTTATGAACACACCGGTGACACGGAGTTTTTAAGAAAATGTTATGAAGGCCATTTTCGGACACTCTTCTGGAATCGCCTTACCGTGTTTGCCATGAATAGTTTCGAGGTGTATGAAATCCTGGAACAGATGGCAACCCTCACAGGAAATGACAAAGATGTGGGGCATTGGCGTGAAATGTATCGGAGGGAGCCTGCACATATCCGTCGAATGTTTGCCGACCGATGGGAAGTAAATGGAATTTCTAACTTCTTTGCCGGCCCCCGTGATGGAATGATGATGACCAACTCATTCTGGGCGATGAGATCGAAGTATTTCCCCAAAGAGTATGCTGAGAAGATGGTTCAAGCATGGGCTTTTAATAAAGAGGAAGGGTTCTATGGCGACTTTTTCCCGCTGGCAATGTCGAAACGGGCAATGCAGAAGTTTAAGACGCCGGTGGATCATTCCTTTGGTTATACTCCCGACACGGCGTATTTCACATTGGACGGTATGTTTCAACAGGGGCTTAGTAAGGAAGCGGCTGAACTGACTCTTAATCACATTCGAAATTATAATTGGAGCGATGAGTGGAATGTTCCTGTTGCTCCCGAAGCCTATCGACGTAATGGTGCGCTCTTCGGAGATCAGTATTCAAACTTTAATGCCGGGAAGATTCTTCTGTATTTAGAAGGGCTTGCAGGTATATCTTATTCAGTGCAAGAGAGAAGGATTGTTGTCTCGCCTGCTTTGCCGAAGGCTTGGGAATGGATGGAGGTTCGATTGCCTGTTGATGGACAGTGGATCAGAGTTAGGTATTCACCTGATGGAATCGAGAGCAAAGGCGTAAAGTCTAACTGGAAATTACTCACCTCCTCCTAGCCGAAACAGGTGGTCGTTTGGTCGGGGAATCGCCCCAAACGTCTTACGGAGTTTTTGCTCCTCGTTGTGCAGTGATTGCCTGATAGTGCTCGGGTGAACGGTTTTTTTCAAAGTTAAGCATTGCTTCTTTATATACACGTGTGTCGTCTAAATTACAGTCGTGAATAATCAACTCATCCCCCGTGGTCTTGCTCTGCGCTACGATTTCACCTGATGGTGCAATAATGGAAGTTAAGCCAATTTGGCTTACACCTTCTTCCATTCCGGCTTTACCCACCGCTACCACCCAGCAACCATTTTGGTACGCGCCGGCTTGCATGCACAACTGATGTTGGAAGTTTACCAGACGGTCCAGTTCCGGATGCTCGGGGATGTGGTCCGGGGTGTTGTAACCTAGTAATATCAGTTCTGCTCCGCCTAGTGCAAGAACGCGATACGTCTCAGACCATCGTCGGTCATTGCAAATACACATTCCGACCACACCACCAAATGCATTCCATGTTGGAAAACCTAAGTCGCCCGTTTCAAAATAACGCTTTTCCAGATTTTGAAACGGATTGTCGGGGCGGTGGTCCGCGTGTCCGGGTAGATGGATTTTTCGAAATCGTCCAATCACGTCTCCTTGCGCATCCACAAGAACACTGCTGTTAAATCTCCGTTTCCGGCCGTTACGCACACAGCGTTCGGCATAACCAAGATGAACGCCGATTTGCAGACGTTGAGCTTCCTCGAATAAAGCTTGCGTTGTAACGCCCGGCACGGCGTCTTCATAATAAGTATCGAGCTCCGCTTCGTCTTCGATCCACCAGTGAGAGAAAAACGGTGTCAAAGCACATTCAGTGAAAACAATCAGGTCAGCACCAGCACTGGCAGCGTCCTGTAGCATGGAAATAAGTCGCTGCAATGTTTGTACACGCGTTTCGCTTCTGAGCACAGGTCCGCTTTGTGCTGCGGCGATTCGAATGATTCGCGCCATAATGAGCTCCAGTTTTTAAGAAGATAAAATAGTTGAATTTGTTAAGCTCTAGTTTTGATCATCCCGAAACGGAATCGTTAGGTATTCAAATCAATGAGAGAAATGCCAGAGATTAACCATTGTATTCCAAATCGTAATGCGTTTTGGTGTGCTAAGTGTTATGTACACTCGCAGTTTTATTGCGAAACGGAGAGTGATGGTACGGCAAGGTACTCGTGCCGTGAGTGTGATTTTGCTATGTTCCTTCCAGGACAGATTGTGCCATGGAAAAACGGGTTATTACTTGGGACCCTTTTATTGGGTTTATTTGGTCTATTTCGTTTGCCTGATGAAATGATGACCTATTGGCAATGGTCGCCTGCCTGCCTGGCCTTTGCAGGATTCTTTGGTTTGATAGGGGGGATGATGTGGTTTCATATGAGGAACTACTCCCAATGGGCAGCTAGCCAAAGGTTGAAGAGTAATAGTGAACTGGAGAAAGAGGCGAATGAATTTGCAGCCTCTCCATATTATGAAATGAGTGACGAATTTGATAAATGGGCAGCGCAGTTTTTGAGTGAAACGGAATTACTGCAATTGCATGAGCGTTTTGATTGCAGGAAAAGGAAAACAGTTTCTAAGCCGAGTGATGAGTTGGAGCTACCACCGCTCGAAGATTAAGGTGTCTGGAAAAAGCTTTAGCTGATGTAAAGGGATTGGTTATCGCCCAAATCCAAGCCCTTGCAGGAAAGCTTAGCCTTGAGTCCCCATTTGATTTCCTGTCTTTTGCGATGCCGATCAATGGAGGTGATACTGTTTCTAAAGCCCGTTGGGACAGATATTTGGAAAGGAAAAGACTTTTCTGTGCCCGGCACGAAGTTTAGGTCTTCCGAGATCTGTACGCTGTCGTTGAAAAGAATTTCCGAATGTCTGGTCTCTTTCAGTTTCCCTTCGGAGTCTCGTTCTTCGTCAAACCAAATTAACTCTGCCTGTAGGGTAACACATAAGTTGTGGGCATCGATTTCTTTTCGGGGTACGACTCTGACATGTCCCTTAATCTCATCCCCTCCGGAATAACTTGAGCCGGGAAGTTCAAGATAAACGCTTCCCTTTGCGTATTTAAGTGCAAATACAGCGATGATCCCAATGATAACGACCACGATTAAGCCTGTGATCAAAATGGATGACCAACCGGATTCGTTGACACTGACGATGAGGGGAGCTATTGGCATGGTGAAGTTAAGCTAAGTCCGAAATGAAGGCGGTGCTTTAAATTAGCTCCGCGATAGGTGTTCTTCCTTGGTCAACCAAATACTGGGGACGACCATGCAGATCGTCGATAGTAGCTGTGCGGGGATCGATACCAAGGTGGTGATAGAGCGTCGCAAAGACTTCCTGGAAGGCAACAGGGCGGTCGGCCGGTTCCGCAGCCTGACTGTCGGTAGCACCAATCACCTGCCCATGTTTCATTCCACCGCCAGCCATTAAAGCGCAGGCAACACGTGGCCAGTGATCGCGACCGACTTTGGCGCTAATCTTTGGTGTGCGTCCAAATTCACCCCAGACAAGGACTGCGGTATCTTTATCTAATCCGCGGTCATGCAGATCATCGATCAATGCGGTAATTGCCTTGTCGAAGATTGGGAAGTCCTCTTTCTCACGAGTAAAGATTCTGTTGTCGGCCCGGCCCTCCGCATTTAATCCACCATGCCAATCCCATTTGCTGTAGTTCACGGTGACTACCCGGGCACCAGCCTCGATTAGTCGTCGAGCAGCGAGAAAGCTTTGTGGTACGCGCGGAGCACCATTGTAATCGATCATGATGTTAGGATCGCCTTCGCCATATCGTTCTCTGACCTCATTGGATTCTCTGGATAGATCGAGGGCTTCGGCAAGTTTTGAACTGGTAAGAATCCCCATAGCCTGCTGTGTGAACGTGTCCAGCCCTTTCATTTGTTGAGCGGAGTCGGCTTCCCGGCGGAAGGTGTCCAGGCTTGTGAGTAATTGCTCTCGGTCTCCCAGACGGTCGGTTGTGATTCCCTTGAGTGTCATGTCGCGGCGAGTATCACCTAACGGTCGGAAACCAGTGAAGGGAGCTCCTAGGAATCCGGGGCCGGGCTCGTTGTAGGGACCATGAGTGCAGGTGTAACACAGGCTGACAAAACCTGGTGTCCCGGGATTGGCCTGTCCCTGAATTCTGTTGACGATGGAACCGAATTGGGGCCAACCTCCAGCAGGGACGGGAGCTGCATGGGTTCGGCCTGTATAACACTGAATTGCATCGTGACCGGCTTGCGCATCATTAAGTGATCGTATGACAGTGAACTTGTCCATTCGAGTCGACATCATTGGTAACAATTCGCAAACTTCAGCTCCGGGGACATTGGAGTGAATGGGCTTCCATGGGCCGGAAATTTCAGCAGGGGCATCAGGCTTCAGGTCGAACATGTCCTGATGCGGTGGACCACCAACCAGATAGATCATGATGACTGATTTTGGATTGCTCGATCGACCATTTAAAGAATCAGCCCGGACTAAGTCCGTCAGCGAAAGCGCCCCACCTAATGCACCTACTTTCAGGAAGTTGCGGCGGGATACACCACGACAGTCTTTGGAGCCTGAACCGTTTGTATTAAAAATGGTAAGCATTGGGAACTCTCTTGTATTTAGAATCACTACCTAAGTGTTTCATCGCCATGATTTACTCACTAACTATACTTAATGTTACCAACGCAATGCGACATACTGCAACTTCGATTTGTCGCTTGTTCGTACGGTAGCAGGGGATGTGACGATGTTGATCAGACATCCTCAGCTGTCTGAAAGTTCAATGAGACCTTGTGGATTGAGGGAAACGTGATAAAGAGTTTAGTTCTTAGGCCGATTCCACAGGCTTTGTTGGGGTATACAGCCATTTGTTGTTTGCTAGGAATACTGCCTTTGATATGCCAATCCGCGGATGAGCAAGAGCCGGCAAACAGGTCGCTTTCAATCGATTCAAAGTTGCGACAATCAATTCTGAAGGATTTACCGGCGATTCAAATATTTAAGACAACTCCCTCGTCGCGATTTCTTGTGGATTTAGATGTTGTTAGTCGAGGTCATCCATATATAGGGAGGAGAGCTGAACGACCACATACTGGTGGACACGTCTACTTTAATCCTCTGGATAAAAAACAAACGCGAGACGTTAGTGAGTATCCCCCGATCTATGCAGTGGCTGACGGGGTGATAACCAGAATCGATTACTCTTTCGAATTGCGGCCCATGTTTGAGCGCGCGTTGGGGAGGGACGTTGCTAACAGGCGGTATGGAATCGGCCTAACCTTCGCTAGGGAGCAGGAAAGGGGAGTCACGTTTCATTATAGTATTGAACCATTTGTGCGTCCCAAAGATCCAGATTTTTATGATCAGTTCATTTTAGTGAAGCTCGGACAAAAAGTGAGAAAGGGGGAAGTCATTGCGAGGATGTATCTGCCAGAGAATCAGGAATTAGCGAAGAAGAGCCATATCCATTTCAATTTAATTAGAGAAGGTGGGGGAGGATTTATTTCGCCCTCAATCTTTAATACTGCAACTGTCAGGGCATTTCACAAGCAGTGGAACCTGTTTCCTAATAATCCTGATGCTCCGATCCCTCCGTGCATGGGTTATAAGTTGGCTCCGGATGAAAACCCCTTTGAACGTACCGCGATAGACAGGTTGTAAACTTGCTAGAGGTAAACAACCTGAGAAATCATTAGATCCCAGGTGCAGGGTTGCATCCTTCCCGAATTGCCTAAGTCGGATTCACCGAGGGGCTTAGGGGGCCCCGTATCATGTATACAGAGCGGAAATGGGGGGCAAACTGATTTTGACCCGTCGTGGAAATCCGTTTAAAATAGAATCTTAGATGCGGTTTAAAATTAGTAATACCACTAAGGAAAACTCAGTGAAGCAGCAAAATCGACGTCACTTTCTGAAGACTCAAGGAGCTACTTTGTTCCTGCCATTTATGCCCTCCATCGCTCGGGGATCCTCAGGGAAACTGGCGGAAGCGACTCCGAGCAAAAAATTAATGTTGATGTATATTCCAAACGGGATTGTACGTCGTGGGTTTTTTCCGGGAGAAGCGAGTGCCGAATTGCCGGGCTTCGTGGGTGGGTTTAACGCAGATAAAACCAAGCAAGATAAACGTGTCGATAATGTGCCTGGTGTATATCCCCTGGACTTTACGCCGACGATGCAACCTTTGCGGGAACATGCTAATGATATAACGATGATCACCGGATTGGAGCGGAGCTATAAAAATGGTCAGGACGTCCACGCTCAGGGGGCCTCCTGTTTTCTCACTAGTTTGTCACCGGCGCAGGCGGAAGAGCAGAATATCCGACATCCAAATGGTCGGAGTCTTGACCAGGTGATCGGAGATGCTGTCGGGCATCAATCGATTTACAACACACTGGAAGTCAGTTGTAATGGATTTCGCGCGCCCAAAGAGCCAATTGAGTTTGATAATATTTCGTGGTATGGCCCGGGGCGTATGGCCCCATCTATCCGTGAGCCTCAGAAATTATACGATCGGCTGTTCCTGAGGAATGGTTATCAGGAACATATTGATAACATTACGGACCTTGTTCTGGCAGATGCCCGTTCGCTTTCCAGGAAGCTGGCAGTTCGCGACCGACAAAAACTGGATGAGTTTATGTCGATGGTTCGGGATATTGAACTGCGAATCGAAAAGATGGAACAGTTGCTGGCAGGCGTGGATATAGAAATCCCTAAGACGGAAGTGTTGCCGCGTGGTGAGTATATTCGGCTGCAAGCGGATCTCGTTCTATTAGCATTTCAGATGGGAATTACCAATGTGTCCACGTTTATGATTGGACCGGAACGCTGGGATGCGACTCTGATGTATGAAGGCGTGTTTGATAATCCGGTTCAGCACCATAATATGACTCACAATCAAAAAGGTGAGGGCTATAAAGGGGTGATGAAAATAGACCTGTTTCATATGCAGCAATATGCTTACGTGATTAAACGGATGAAAGAGATTAAGGAATCGGATGGATCCACAATGCTGGATAACTCGATCGTTGCGTATGGTGCCGGTCTTGGTGACGGTTCAACACATCAATACTACGATCTTCCTATGGTGGTTGCCGGTCGTGCGCAAAAACAAATGAAACAGGGGCGTTTCCTCAAGGTAAATAGTGGAACGTTGAATTCTAATCTGTGGCTCAGTTTTGCTCAGATGATGGGGTTGGAAATTGATAGCTTCGCTGATAGCGACGGCGGTATTTCTGAGTTGTGGGTCTAGACTTCAGGCCATTGGGCAAAAACTGTTCAACCGATCGTAAAAAGGAATTAGGAATTGTGTTCCGCTATTTAATGTACTTCACATTGGCCGTTATGGCTGCCGGTAATCTTTCGTTCGATGTGATGGCGAACCCCGGTCGGGATGCGGTTTCGATTTTGCAGCAAAACTGTGTCGGTTGCCACGGAGGATTCGAAGTCAACGGAGATCTGGATTTAACATCCCTTCGTAATTCGCGACACTTACGGAAGGCTCCCAAACTGCTTGTGCAACTGATGAACGCTGTTTCAGATAAGACCATGCCGCCTGAAGGTGAGTCTGTTCTGGAAGAATCCGTCCGCCAGGAATTGCTTCATAGCCTCGGGGAAGTGTTGCGCCAGGTGGAGTTTGAGTCGGCTGTCATGTCTGACGGGGTGGCGCGTCTGAATCGATTTCAATATAACAATACGATCAAAGATCTATTTGAGCTGAAAATTGACGTCTTCGCGCTGCCGGAGAAACTGATGACCCGTCACGAGCCTTATCTGACCGGCGGAAATGGAGTGATGCCGGAACGGGTGCGGGTTGAATCGTTGGCTCTGCGTCCCCAAGCGGGAATGACAAACGTAAAGTCGTTCCCCAAGGACTCCCGCGCAAGCCATGGATTTGATAATCAGGTGGATGTTCTGACAATGTCCCCTTTACTGTTGGATGCGTTTTTGCGTTTGGCGGTTTCTATCGTTGAGAGTCCTGACTTTACCGCCGAGAAAGTTGGAGTTTGGGATGAGTTGTTCTCTGAAAAATCAGAGAACACGACGTTGGAAGAAGAGATTCGTAAACGACTGGCGGTATTTTTGTATCGTGCGTTTAGGCGTCCGATAGAAGATGACACTCTGACGCGCTATACTAACTATGCGTTAAGCCATACTTCGCGCGGACTCGACTTAACGGAGTCGATGAAAAAAGCTGTCTCAGCCGTATTGTCTTCTCCGCGTTTCTTTTATCGCAGTCGTTCCGCGACTTCGGGAGAGCTGTCGTTTGAAATTGCTTCCAGCCTTTCTTACACACTCTGGGGTAGTTGTCCGGATGGGGAATTGCTCAAGGTGGCAGCGAATGGGGAATTGTCAGATCCGCAGGTGCTTCGCTCTACGATTCGGCGGATGCTAAAGGATCCAAAAGTAGAGCGTTTTATGGATAGTTTCCCAGTGCAGTGGATGCAGCTGGAAGCGTTGATGGCTGTGACGCCGGATCCAGGCGTTAATAGGTATTTTAGCCTCGATGCCCAATATCCGGCGACGGTCCAGATGGTACTGGAACCATTGTTACTGTTCGATGGAGTGTTTGTCGAGAATCGCTCTATCGACGAATTGATTTCTCCAGTCTTCAGTTACCATAGTCCATTTCTGAAAAGTTGGTATGGAGAGAAGCTTTCTCCGCCATCTGTCGATGAGCAGGCAATCAATCAGGAGAATGATCTTCGCTCCAAAGCAATTGCCAGCGAGCAAGCGATCGTGGATGACTATAACAAGCAATTGCAGGAAGTTGATACCGCGATAAAGAACCCCGTAATCTCAGGTTTGGTAGAGGCCGACCTGGTGGCCGGTCAATTGAAGTGGGAGGATTCGCAGGCGAAGCAAAGCAAAGGGGAGCTGGAACTGTCGCCTTGGTCTAAAATTGGTCCTTTCCGAGCGAACAGTCTGGATGATGCTCACAAGACAGCGTTTGTGGACGAGGCTGCAGTGGACCTCGAAAAACAGTATGGGGATTTGCGCTGGGAGAAAGCAGACGATCTTGTGGATGGTAAGATTCATGAGCTCCGGGAAGGCAACAGCGCTCATTATGTCTATAGAACAATCAGGACCGAAGCAGCCAGATCAGTTCAGATATCGCTGGGGTCTGACGATAGTTTTAAGTTGTGGCACAATGGTGTGCTTATCGGTCAGAAGAATATGGTTCGTGGAGTTGCTCCCGATCAGGACAAGTTTCGCCTTGAACTTGCTGCCGGTGCAAATGAAATTTTATTCAAGATTTCAAATGGTGTCGGCGGTTATGCCTTTTACTTCCAGGCGTCGGCGATTGCACTTCCGGATCCAGTGACTGCTGCATTGAAGATTGAAAGAGGTAACAGAGATGATAATCAGCGGAAGGTGCTTTCTGATTACTATCTGGCCATTGCTCCTGAGTTGCAGGAAGCACGTCGCATCCTTAATCTTAAAAAAGATGAGCTAATACGTGAACGTGAGGTTGTGCAGAATAAATTGAATAGTCTGCCAAAGCCTAAAAGCGTGGCAGCCCATCGAGACGACGCACAACGAGGGTTTGATAATCACGTCCGCAATCAACTTCGAGTTCGGGAGTTCGATCGTGTGGCAATTGAAGACCCTCGCTATGGTGGAATTATCACAAATGCGGCAATGTTAAGTATGACCTCCGGGCCGAAACGTACTCATCCAGTTGCACGCGGTGTGTGGATTACAGAAGTTATATTTAATGACCCACCTTCTCCGCCTCCCAATGATATCCCACCACTCAACGAAGAAGATGGCCCCAAAGATTTGACGATCCGCGAAAAGTTCGCTGCTCACCGGGAGAATCCATCCTGCGCAGGATGTCATTCGAAGTTGGATCCACTTGGATTTGCATTAGAGAATTATGACATTACCGGACGCTGGCGTGAGCGATATATGAACGGCAGGGAAGTGGATGTCACCGGCACGCTGATGCGTACGCATGTTTTTGCCGATGTGTTGGAATTCAAAGCGTCGCTGACATCTGAAAGTGATCGTTTTTCGCGGGCCTTCGTTTCCCATTTGCTGCGTTTTGCTGTGATGCGAGAGTTAACGCCTCAAGATGAAATAATTATCGATACGATCATGGATCGGACCCGTGAAGATCGTCATCTTATGCGAGCAGTGATCGAAGAAGTGTTGTACCAATCGGTGCAGTAATTTGGTGCTCTCAATAAGGCCCGGCTAGGTAGTTTCATCGATCGCAACGAAGCTACCAGCCGTTGCCATTTCTCTTGCATTTCTCTTGAGATGCTCCCAAATCATCGAATAAGAGTAAAAAATACCGTTGAAATTGGTTTTTTACCCCTGGACTACTTTTCTTGAGCGACATTTTACGGTAGATTTCTGGTATTGAGACTCAGTATCAATAAGGTGAGCGGTATGCTTGTCATTTTTCATTTACTTGTAATTTTTTGGTTTGTGATCATCGCCTGTCTTTGCTTGTTGGCAAATGATTTGGGTGTACAGGGCAAATAAGACATTTCAATTTTTAGAGGAATTAAAAATATGAAATCAATTGGTGTTTTTTATGGTTCTTCGACAGGTAACACAGAGTTGGCTGCTGAGAAGATATGCGAGCAACTAGGGCAGTTTGTTTCCCATTCGGCGGATATCACGAAATCAGAACCGGAAGACTTGCTTGGTTACGACATTTTGTTGTTAGGTGTATCCACCTGGAATATCGGCGAGATGCAGGATGATTGGGATGAATTTATTCCACGCATGGAAGGGTTAGACCTAACTGGAAAACAGGTTGGTTTCTTTGGCATGGGTGATGCTATCGGCTACTCCTACAACTTCCTTGATGCGATGGGCATGCTTTGGGATGTAGTTAAAGGGCTTGGGACTCCGAAGTTAGTCGGAGTTTGGCCTAATGAAGAATATACCTTTGACGAATCTTTGGCTGTTTACGATGACGGGCATTTCGTTGGCGTGGGGCTTGATGAGGATAATGAACCTGATTTACATGACGAACGGATTAAGGGTTGGTTGATGAAAATTATGGTGGATTGCGAGTTAATTCCGGCATCTTAGATACCAGAAAGAAACACAAATTCGATGAAACAATCAGATTACATTCACGAACTCATTGAGCAGGGGCGGTTTACCGAGGCGAAACTTCTCTTATCGGCGGGAACTGTGAGGCCTGAAGCTATTTTCGAGCTCGCTTTCAATCTCGGTAATGGCTTCTATTCGTGTGAGCAGTTCCGTGATGCTAGGGAATCTTTCGCCTTGGCACGGAGATATGAAAACATAGGTCGTCTTGCAACGGTCAAGTTTGCTAATTGTCTATTGCAGACTGGGGACCGCGCAGATGCATTAAGTATTCTCTATGAGGTTAGCGATAATATCAGCGCATTGCCTCAGGAAGCTTTGGATATCTTTCTGCGAATTGTGGTTCACCTTAGGGAATATACGCTGTTAGCCAAAGCAGAACAGAAAGCACGGTTAAGGTTCCCTAACACCTCTTTTTATTGGTTTGCTGGTGGAGCTCTAGCTTTTAAGCATGAGCGTTATTTTCAGGCGATCACCTTCTTTGGGAGGGCCGTAGAATTGTCACCCGTAAAGGCATCCTATCGTCTTGCGTTGGCGCGTGCCTTTTTGAAGTTAAAGCGGGAGACTGAGGCGATAAGGGTGCTCGATGAGATTGATCTCAGTGAGATACCGTGCATTGCTGATATCATGTTAATGAAAATTGTATTTAGTGAAATTGGTTATTACGAAGGGATTGAGAATTGCTGTAGTGAATTGACTCGGCGATATTTTCAAAAGAATCAAACTTAAATAAATGTACGTAATACCTTTTACTCATCTGCTTCGAAGTCAACTTGGCATTCCTCTTCTGTGTTTTGGCCTTGGTTTCTTTTCATCGTCCGCGCTGCTTGCTGAAACTGGATGGTTTAGTTTTCAGAATGGTGGCTCGAACACGAATGCCAAAGCGATCGAAATTGATCAAACAGTTCAGTTCAACAAGCGATGGGAAGTTGAACTGGAAGGTTACGGGCAGTCGAGTCCTGTAGTTTGGGGTAAGACGATTTATACCACAACGGTGCTTGGTAAGAATAAGGAGAAGTGTATCGTTGCCGCACATGATTTGGCGAGCGGTAAACAAAGCTGGAGTTTGGATTTTAAGAATCCTGCACCTCGCGAAAGCACTGTTTACGTTAGTAAAGCAGCTCCGACACCGGTGGTTGATTCGGACGGGATTGTGGTACTGTTTGAAGGTGGCTTGTTAGTCTCCGTATCCCATGAAGGGAAGGTTGCTTGGCAGCGGGATCTACTCGGCGAATTCGGTGAGTTGTCATCCAATCATGGTCTGTCGTCATCGCTGGAACAAACACAAGAATCCGTTTTTGTCTGGGTTGAGAGAAAAGAGTCTCCCTACATCCTCAGTGTGGATAAAAAGTCCGGTAAAGATAACTGGAAGGCGTCAGGTGTGGGCAGCACATCCTGGGCAACCCCTCGTTTGTTAAAAGTCGGCGAGTCTCAGCAATTGTTGTTGAGTGGAAGCGGGCACATTATGGGGTTGGATCCGTCGACGGGTAAGAAGCTCTGGGACTTTGAAGGTATTGATGGAAATACGGTTCCTACGCCAATGCCTCTGCAAGACGGCGAGTTTCTGATGGGGGCTACGACCGGTAGAGGTGAAGGCGGTGGTGGGAACCCGGCGGAATTCAATGGGGTTATCAAAGTCAGTTTAGAGGGCCAGCAATGGTCCGCAGATTACCTCTGGCATTGTGAGAAAGCGACGTCTTCTTTTGGTTCACCCGTGGAAATGAACGGCTTAGCTTATTTTGTGAATCGTGCCGGTGTTTTGTTTGCGGTGGATGCTTCCAAAGGAGAGGAAGTGTACTCCCAGCGACTCGCTTCAAGCATGTGGGCCACGCCAGTTAAATTAGGAAATGCTTTAATTCTTCCCTGTAAGAACGGAACCCTTCAGGTAATCGCTCAAGGTAGTGAATTCAGTTCGCTCGGGGAAATCAAACTATGGGAGGACGGTGCCACCGAAGGACAACGAGGGTCCTTCGGTGGGCCTGTTCTCTATGCGGTTATTCTGATCGGAGATCAGATAATTGCACGGCGTGGGGATCGCCTAATCAATATTCAAATCAAATAACCGGTATGCTTTTTACAGAATAACTGTTGAGCATTGTTTGGAGCAAAAAGATGAAAAGAATACTAACGATCATATTATTACTGGTCTCATTCCAGACGCTCGACGCCCAGGACGTCGTAAATATTTACTCAGCACGTCATTATGACACCGACGACAAACTGTACGAACAGTTTGAGAAAAAGACGGGGATCAAAGTTCAGATTATCGAAGGGAGTTCCGACGCCTTGTTGGAGCGTCTTGCGCGGGAGGGTAAACGAAGTCCTGCCGATGTATTTATCACCGTGGATGCAGCGCGTTTGCATAAAGCGGTCGAACAAGGTGTTTTTCAAGCGGTCAAATCTGATACGTTGGACAGGAATATTCCTGAGAACCTACGTCACCCTAACGGGTTGTGGTTCGGGCTTACCAAGCGGGCTAGGATAATATTTGTTTCACGGGAACGAGTCAAGGAAGGTGAAATTAATTCCTATGAGGATTTAGCCAAGCCGGAATTGAAGGGTAAGGTTTTGATTCGCAGTTCGACAAATGTCTATAACCAATCTCTGGTTGGTTCCATTATTGAGAAACACGGAGAGGCGGACGCCGAGAAATGGTGTCGAGCGATTGTGGCGAATATGGCACGTCCTCCGCAGGGAGGTGATCGCGATCAGATTAAGGCAGTAGCTGCCGGGGAAGGTGATATCGCAGTGGCTAATTCCTATTACTTCGCCAGAATGCTGAAAGGTACGGACGAAGAACGGGAAGCAGCTAGTAAGGTTAGAGCAGTTTTCCCAAATCAAGATGGCCGCGGCGCCCATGTTAATATTTCCGGCGCCGGAGTTGTTTCCACTGCTCCCAATAAGGAAAATGCGGTAAAACTGCTAGAGTTTCTGGTTAGCAAGGAGGCGCAGGATATCTTCGCAGCCGGTAACAACGAATATCCGGTCGTGGAGGGTACGCCCACAGTGCAGGTCTTAAAGGATCTGGGTAAGTTTAAGGCAGATGTGTTAAACCCTGCAGTTATTGGTGAGAATACTCCCAAGGCAATTCGCATGATGGATCGTGTGGGCTGGCGATAAGAACAGCGGGAAAGCCTTGATTTCCCCGAGGGAATAACGGACATGCGACGTTATAGAACTCCCGAGATTCTCGGATGGACGGTTTTTAATACGGTCATTGTTATCTCCCTCCTTCTGCCGCTTGGCGATGTATTGCTAAGTGTGTTGAGGGATTCGGAAGGAGTCTGGGATCACCTCGCGGAAACCGTTTTATTCCGTTATATACGCAATACAGCGATCCTTGCGATGGGTGTTGTAACCGCGACCGTTCTGATCGGTGTGACATCGGCCTGGATTGTGACTCATTATGAGTTTCCCGGTAGGTCGATAGTACAGTGGGCTCTGATCCTACCGCTTGCTATTCCGTCCTATTTGCTGGCTTACGCGGTGACGGACTTCTTGCAGTATTCGGGCCCCGTACAGACAATGCTTCGTAATGCGTTTCAGTGGGAACGTGGAGAATATTGGTTTCCGGCAGCACGGAGTCTCCCTGGCGCCATCTGTATTCTGTCCGCAGGACTTTATCCTTATGTGTATCTGGCATGTCGTACTGCCTTGCTTCAGTTAGACAATACGATGATTCAATCAAGTCGGACACTTGGTGCCGGCATGGTGAAAACATTTTTTAGAGTCGCATTTCCGTTAGTTAGCCCGGCCGTCTTAGCCGGAGCGATGTTGGTGTTGATGGAAACGTTAGCAGAATTCGGGGCTGTCGATTATTGCGCCGTAGATACGTTTGCTACGGGAGTATATCGCACGTGGCTATCTCATGGTTCACTGGTGGGCGCGGGCCAACTCTCGGCTTGCCTGGTATTTGTTATTGTTTCACTGATGCTTGTTCAGAGGTTGATTATCGGAAATAGGAGGGTCGCGACAAATAACGGATCCTTGGCCGAAGTACCGCGAAGAAAATTGGGTGTGTCTGGGAAGATAGTAGCGAGCCTTATTGTTTGGTTCCCAGTCCTGACGGGCTTTATTTTGCCGGTCTCTATTTTTGTGGACATGACATTGGAAAATGGTGATCAAAGAGCCTTCGAGTTGCTTGGGGAATTAGGACTCAACAGTATTCAGGTTTCTATGTTAGTGGCGATTGCTTGCACGACGCTGTCATTTGTGCTTTTTTCCTCACAAAGGCGATGTCCCGAAACTCTCAACCGAATCATCGTCAGTGGCAGTGGACTCGGGTACGCGATTCCGGGGACCGTAATTGCGATTGGCTGTTTGTCCCCGTTGTTTCTAATGGAGGAGATGATTGCAGATTGGTGTTTGAAAGTGGTTGGTCGGGACATCGGGTTCTGGGTTACCGGCACCATCGCCGGGCTCGTGTTTGGATACGTTTGTCGTTTTATGGCTGTATCCAACGGTATGGTTCGCTCAGGCTATGAACGCATTTCATTAACACTCGATGATGCCTCATTCGTATTAGGAAGCGGTTCGCTGAAGACGCTATCGGGCGTGCATTTGCCGTTGTTGTCTTCCAGTATTCTTATCGCATTTTTGATGGTCTTTGTTGATTCGATGAAGGAATTGCCAATTACATTGGTGTTGCGTCCTTTCAACTTTGACACCTTAGCGGTTCGTGTATATCAACTGGCTTCCGATGAACGTTTGGATGAGGCTGCCGCATCTGCATTGGCCATTATTGTTGTAGGTCTGATCCCCGTCATTGTTTTGTCAAAATATGTGTTTTCGAAAAATCTAAATGCGAGTCCAGGATGATTGAAATGAATACAGGACTCGAAATTAATTCAGTAAGCCATTTCTACGGTCAATACCCATCGTTGGATCAGGTTTCGTTGCAGGTGGACGCCGGGAGTGTGCATTGTTTACTAGGTGCCTCGGGAAGCGGGAAGTCAACGCTGTTGCGAATTATCGCCGGGCTTGAAAGACCTATGACCGGGGAAATCAAAGTCAATGGAGTTACCCTTTACGACGAAAAAACTAATACGATGCCGGAAAAACGTCCCGTTGGGCTGGTGTTTCAGCAATATGCGTTATTTCCACACCTTAATGTAGCGGCAAATATTGGATATGGGATTCGTCATTTCAAACGCGAACAACGGTCGGAAATGGTTGAAAAATATCTGCAGTTGATCGAGTTGCCGGACAGTGGGGACGCCATGCCGCACGAATTAAGTGGTGGGGAGCAACAACGGGTTGCACTGGCACGTGCACTATGCTGTGAGCCACAGGTGATGCTGCTTGACGAGCCATTTTCCAACCTCGATTCGAGGTTGAGAGCTGATTTAAGGAAGCTGACATTGCGACTTCTGAAAGAGGCAGGCGTCGCTACCTTATTAGTAACGCATGACCCGCAGGAAGCGTTTGCTGTGTCTGAATCAATGACCATTCTCGAAAGCGGCAAAGTGATACGAGCTGGAAAGGTGAGGGATTTATACTATCAACCAAATTCGTTGCAGGTTGCTAATATCTTTGGGCCGATTAATAGTTTTAGCTCGCATCGCCTGAATGCCGGATTGCCGCCGCTGGTCGGTGAAATCACAGAACTTGCCGGCGAAACGGAGGATGGAACGCTGCTTCTGCGTCCTGAATTTATTCACTTGCGAATTCCTAATGGTGATTCAAATGCGATCGTTAGAGAAAGCGTGAATGAAGGGAGCACGACGCTATTATTGATAGAATTAGATACTCAATTGACCTTGTTCGCGCGGATCTTAAATCCGGCATCCTTTGCGATCGGTGATCGGGTTTACGCCAGTTTCGACGGCTAGCGTTGGCTCATTCAAAATTCATGTCAGACCAATACACGCAGTGGGAGTCATCGGGTTGCGGGATTCAAGACATCCGGATTAACAATATTCCTGGCAGGTGGGGAGGCTCCAGATAACACGGCAATCAGGTTCTCTATTCCACCGAAACTAACGTCCCGGCTGGATTCCTTTGAAAAGGCTGCGGTATGAGGGGTGATTACAACGTTTGGAAGGTTGAGCAGAGCGTGATCCGGAGGATGGGAATGGCCCGCGTGAACATCCACTACCTGAAAGGTATCCAGGCCAGCCGCTGCTAAATGACCTTCCCGCAATACATTTGCTAAAGCGTTCTCATCGACGATGCCACCCCGAGCCGTATTAATTAAAATGCAGCCGGGCTTCATGGTGAGCAGTCTGGAGCGGTTAAATAGGTGGTGTGTGGTACTGTTGAGCGGTAGGTGTAGTGAGACGATGTCGCAATGATGAAGCAACTCGTCGAGCGATACCATGTCTATCTTGAGTTGGCTTGCAAGTGAGTCTTGCTTCGAAAGGTCGTTTCTGGTTGCCAGTATTTTCATCCCAAACCCATTTGCACGGCGAGCCATGGCCTTAGCTGAACCACCAAATCCAACAAGGCCAAGTTTTAGCTCGGACATTCTACGTAGGGGCCGGCAGATGTCTCGGGCTCTATGATAATGTCCCTTCAAAAACAAAGGACGTTGCTGGAATAGCTTGCGAGTGCACGCAAGCAGCAGGGCGAAAGCATGGTCTGCCTGCTCCTCGACGCAGAAATCCGGGACATTGGAAACAAGGATGCCACGACGTGTGGCGGCTTCGATGTCAATTTTGTCAGTACCGGCTCCCAGACGGGAAATGACCTGGCAACGTTTCATGTTATTAATGAGTAATGCCGGAATTGGCTGTGCAACAACAAGAAGGGCCGCCGCATCTTGAACCAACGACAAGGCATCTTCAATCGTTTCGCATTCCACTTCCAGTGGGGTTAGGTTGTACTCCCGATACTTCTGACGCTCGAACCCTGACGGCGGGAAAGACTTGCAATTAAAACGTACGATTTTGAAATCACTAAAATCCATGATGGGGACGTTCTGCGCGGGGATAAGAGGGGCTTACATCTTCTCGTGATTTTAATGTCTATGGTCTGAGCTGACATGAGTTGTTGAGGATGTTATGCCAAATAGCCCCAACGATAGGAGGGGTAGGTTTTTATTGTAGAGGTTTGGTGACAGGGAAGCTAATCGGCATAGGTCACCTGACTAGGGGCACGCCATGCGGCGTGCTGAAGAGTTTTTCAAATAGACAGGGCTTAACTTGGTAAACTATTAGTTATTGATGGCGTAGCTATCAATGGTAGAGGTTTGTGAAGCAATTGCGTAGCGAGAGCGGAAACCGAATAAGTTCCGACGGAAAGAAACTTCAGTAGGTAGAGCGGGAGTATTTTATGCCAAAGATTTCATTTGCTAACTATCCACTGGCGACAGTCGCTTGTTTTGATGCGACCTCCGGAGAATTACCGCGACGTTTTCTTGATGTCCAACGAAATAATCAGTTCCTGAAAAAACTAGCGGAGAACAATGTGGCAGCGGTGTTAATCGGTGCTTCGACTGGTCAGGGACATGTTCGCACACCGGAAGAACTCGATCAATGGTTTCTATCCACGAAAGAGGTCGAATTGGGTAATACGATTAAAATTGCCCTGCTGCGTCCCGAAGATGGTTCCGATTGGCATCATCGACATGTGGCAACATTAGTCGACGCCGATTTTGATATCGCGTTTGTACGCCCTGGAACGGAGCTAAATTCCACAGCAAATTCTCAGGAGATCAGTTTGAATATGCAGTCGGCATGTCAGGCTGTGGTAGACGCAGATCTGGCATTGGGGGTTTACTCTATCCCTGATGTAAGCGGGGTCGCACTGGGGACCGATTCAGTTGCAGATATTCAGCAGCGTTTTGGCCAGCACCTGGTGGCGGTGAAGGTTACTGAGGCCGATTATCAAAGCAGTACGAAGCAGTTTCTGGAGGATCAGCGTTTACAGGATCTTAGAATCGTTCAGGGTTGGGATCCTTTTTTAGCGAATGCCTTGCAGGACGATCCGAGACGGTGTGGTGTGACATCCGGCCCAATGTCATTTGCCGTCTTTCAATATCTGCATATTCTGGAGGCAGCTCGGGATAATGACTGGCACGAAGTTCAGCACGCACAGTTGGCTGTCACGACATTATTTCAGTCGATGCAGGATGATCCAGCGAAGTTCGCGGACCTCCAGCGGGCAAAATATATTATGGGACTTGGGCATCCTTTGCTGGATACCATTTCTCAACAACAGATTGAACGAGTCTTTTCGGCACTGGAGCATGTACCAAGACAGGCTGACAGAAAGCGTCTTAGTGAAAGTCTAAATCTCATGCAGGATGGTCCCTATCGGGAGAGATTACTTGAGGTGGGAGGTTCTCAGTAGGCTTTTGAGTGTAAAAAAAGAGGTCAAAACCGTTGCATCGGTTTTGACCTCGTGCCAAACCCTACTCCTCAACGTGAATTAAGTAAGGGCTCAACAGTCCCTAGCCTACTTAACGTGGTAGATATTGGTAACCGCTTAAATCAATAGAAAATGCGATCCATACGCTTTTTTCAAACGTGCATAGGGGCAGATCGTTCATAGTGGTATAATACGCATTAATAACCCGCCATTTGTAAACTATCAGGTCTGCCATTGAATACTTCGACCGTCAAGATTCGTCCACGGTTAGTCGCTCTAATCGCTCTTCTGGCCGCTTTACCAGTGCATGGTCAGGATAGTAGTGACGTTCTATCGCTGCAGCAAGCACGGGAGGCTGGTCGGAAAGATTCCCGGTTTCTTAGGCCTGATGGAACGGCGCCCGCTGATCCAAAGAAAATACCAAAAGCAAATCTGGGAGACTATAAGAAGAGTCTTTATCCGATACTCCAGAAAAGCTGTTTGGGGTGTCATGGGCCTGACCGAACCGAGGGGCGCTTGAGAGTTGATCAGTTAGACCCGAATCTATTAACAGGCCAGCATGTTAATCAATGGAAAGAAATTTATAACGCCTTAGGGAATTCAGAAATGCCTCCGGCGGATGAAACGGAATATAGGTTGGCCGACCAGGACCGCGGCTTATTAGTCGAGTGGGTTGGTGCGGAACTGGAAAAGGCTTACCACGTTAGAAAAGGTGGGCAGGACTACTCGGCATTTAGACGCATGACGCGATATGAATACAACTATGCGTTACAGGATTTGCTGGGAATTCCATTCGATGTGGTGGAGCGTCTGCCCCCGGAGTCCATGTCGGATGATGGCTTTTTAAATCGCTCTGAGTTGTTGCAGATGTCAGCAATGCAATTTGAAACCAGTCGTGAGATTGGCCTTAGAACGCTGCAGCGTGTAACAGTCCATGGCGATCCGCCTAAACCGGTCGTTTATAAATTTGCGTTTCAGGGCGAAATGACGCGCCTGACATCCGCTGCCAATGCCAAAGTCTTCAACGTTAGAGATGATAATTACAAGCAAGCACGAAATACGCCCCACTTTCTTAACCATACGTCGGGACAGGCGATTCACTATAGCGGCGGGAATTTTAAGCCGGATCCTAAAGCCATAGTTGGTGAGGTCCACTCAGATTCGCCGATTGCAATTTCGTTGCCGCCGGGGCGAGAGTTGAAATTTAATCTTGATCGATTTCTTCCGGATGAAGGTGTCATGCGTGTTCGGATTCGTGCTGCTCGTTCCAACATGAATCCCCAGCATTTTGCAAACCTGCGTCTGATCTTTAGCGCTCATACGAGTAATAATGCAAATTTCTCGCAAGTTATCAGTCAGCGAGACTTACCAGTGACGGCACCGATGGAGGCTCCCGAATATATTGATTTCCTGATCCCTCTTGGTGATATCCAACGTAATCCATTTCGGAAGCTCGAGACCACGTTTCCGCGGCGAGACGAATTCCTGCACATTCAAAATATCTCTAATGGAAATCGCGGTCCGGAGCCTTTAGGCGTCCTGATTGATCATATTGAAGTTAGCGCGCCGTTCTACGCTTCGTGGCCCCCCCAGTCGCACAGGGAAATATTTTTTGACAGTGCGAATAAAGGGGATGAGATAGGCTATGCAGCCGAAGTGTTGAAAGTGTTTATGGCGCGAGCTTGGCGGCGAACCGTTACTGAATCTGAAGTTGCAAAGTTTGTGGAGTTGTTCAAAGAGTTTCGGAGTGATTTTGAAACGTTCGAAGAAACCATGCAGGAAGTCTTGGCGACGGTGATTGCATCACCCGACTTCTTATATCTTACGCAAACCATGAATGGTGGCCGTGAGGGGAAAGAGCGAATTAGCGATATGGAGTTTGCAACCCGTCTCTCCTTCTTCCTCTGGGCTAGTATCCCTGATGTCGAATTGTTGGGAGCGGCGTATCAGGGTGACTTGAGGAAGCCGGAAGTGCTGAAGTCGCAGATTGCCCGGATGCTGAATGATCCGCGAGCCAATCGTTTTGCGGAGCATTTTGTTGGGCAATGGCTTGGGCTGGATGGGCTCGATAGTACAACACACGTTCGGGATGCCGTGCTTTTGGCTGCCATGCAACAAGAGCCAGTTGCCTTCTTTAAGGAAGTACTTGCCGGTAATGAGAGCGTGATGGATTTCATTCACTCCGATTATGTGGTGGTGAATGAACGACTGGCGGGCCATTATCGAGTGGGAGAAGTTTACGGGCCGCACTTTCGAAGGGTTTCGGTCGCGGAAACAGTGAATCGAGGAGGCATGTTGACTCAGGCAGGGATGCTGGCGATGAATTCGGATGGGACGGATTCGCATCCATTAAAGCGTGGAATCTGGATGTTGGAACGTGTCTTGCATGACCCACCACCGCCCCCTCCTCCCAATGTTCCCGAAGTGGACCTTACAGATCCTCGCATCCTGCAGATGACGCTTAAAGAGCGAATTGAAGATCATCGAAATAAGCCTGCCTGTAAGTCATGTCACTCAAAGATCGATCCGTGGGGAATCGCATTTGAAAATTATGACGCGTTGGGAGCGTTCCGAACACAGCTTAAAAATGGTCCAGTCGATGCCAATGCTGAACTCTTTAATAAGCAACCACTGCATGGTATGACCGGTTTGAAACGCTATTTACTTTTAGAAAGACAGGATCAATTCGCACGTGCTATCGTTGAAAAAATGACCACATATGCGATTGGCCGATCATTATCATTTAGTGATAATGCCGATATAAATAAAATTGTTGTACAATTCCGTAGACAGGAAGATCGTTTGGGCGATCTGATTCAGATTATCGCCCAAAGTGAAATCTTTAACTCCAGATAGTCCCATAGGGAAAAGGTATGTCTGACAAAAATAATAAACCATCTCGTAGACAGTTCCTCCAAGGCACGGGGATCGCGCTATCGCTTCCCTGGTTGGAAACCTTTGCTTCTGCTGATAAGGCATCCGAAGAGACTCCACGTCGATTCTTGAGTGTTTATCACCCTGATGGGGTAGGATTGCCACTTCGAAATGACCCGGCATGGAAGGATTGGAGTTGGTTTCCTCGAGGGGGAGAGCGAAACTTTGAACTGACCAAAGTTTTGGATGTTCTCGAGCCTCTTCGCAATGATATTACGATCTATTCTGGCTTGTCGCACCCAGCCGTACGTCAGGTGCACGGTCACTCAAATGCGGATCAATACCTGACGGGTGCTGCAACTGGGGGCCATGGAGCGTATCAAAATTCAATCTCGCTTGATCAGGTTTATGCCAATCATATTGGCGAAAAGACGCGTCATGCTTCACTCGTGATGTCAACCAACGGAGGAGTAGGAGGACCTCGTGGAGCACAGACACAGTCTTTCAATGCGGAAGGTCGTCCTATTCCCGCGATGAACCGTCCAAAGCAAATTTTCGACATGTTGTTTGTTGCAAGTGGTGAAAAGGCTGCCGCTAAACTTGCCAGGAGCAAGAGTTCGCTGGACCTGCTTATTGAGCATACACGCTCGCTTGGGCGCCGGCTTTCGGCAAAAGATCAGCAGACGATGCAGGAATATCTGGATGCTGTTCGTGATACGGAGGTCAAATTGGCTAAGGCACAGCGTTGGATTGATACGCCAGTTCCAACGGTAGATACAAGTAACCTGAATCTCGACGCGGATCCTAAAGAAGCGAGGATGTATTTTCAGACTATGTACGAGTTGATTTATCTTTCGTATCTCAGTGATTCGACTCGCGCTGTTACATTCCAGTTGGGAAGGGAGAATGGTGAAGGGCCTCATGATCTGCTGTCAAAGGCCGTTGGTCTCGGCGGGGCCCATGGGTTGACTCACGCCGTGAAACGTCCGGATGGCTGGAAGAACCTTGGGACTTATAACCGTTACCAGGCCATGGAGTTCGGTAGATTTGTACAGAAGTTGAAAGATACCAAGGAACCGAATGGAGATGGTACGATGCTTGATAACACCTTCGCGATGCACGGTTCTGCATCCAGTAGCTTCCATCTTTCGCGTAACTACCCCATTATTTCCGCCGGTGGTAAGAATATAGGCTTTGATAATGGTCGCTATTTAAAATTTGGTAGTGGTAACGAGGATAATCAGGCCGGAGCAGGAATCGATACAGATGCGGGCTGGCGAGGTAAGTTGGAAGCGGAAGAATTACCGCTAGCAAAACTGTTTGTCACAGTACTCCAACGTCTCGGTGTCGAAACGGATGCATTTGCCGGCTACAGCGGGACGCTTGAAAGAGTGTAATTGTTCAAGGCATGGGTGGTCTAGATGTAAGTCGTCGTAGTTTCGTTCAAGCCGGTGTGCTTGGAGCAGGTGGTCTTGGTTTAAGTGAAGTGCTGCGGCTGAAGGCTCAGGCAGGCAATGCTCGGTCCGGGCAAAATACTTCGGTGATTTTGTTTTGGCTCAGTGGCGGGCCCGGGCATATGGAGACCTGGGATCCTAAACCTGATGCACCTGCTGAAGTCCGCGGCCCGTTTGGTGCCATTTCCACCGCGGTGCCGGGTATCCAGTTCGGCGAATTGATGCCGAATCTCGCGAATCGGATGGACAGGTTGACAGTGCTGCGGAGTGTCAATCATGGATCAGGGGATCATACAAAGTCAAACCACTGGATGTTGACGGGCTTTGAAGGGCCCGCTTTTAATGCCCCCGATTTTCGGGAACAACGCCGCCCGTCGATGGGGTCTGCTGTGGCGGCACTGGAGGGAGCAAATCACCCCGGAATGCCAGCGTATGTCGGAGTGCCTCATCTTCGAGGGGGTACTGATAACTTCTTCCATTATTCTGCTTACTTGGGCGGTGGATACAATCCGTTCGTTGTCAATTCCGATCCTGCCTCGGAAAACTTTTCGGTGAGGAATCTTTCTTTACCAGTCGGACTAACAGGGGCTCGTCTGGAAGATCGGCTGGGTCTGTTACAATCCATGGATAAGTTAAAACGGTCGCATAATACGAAGATGAATGATCTGGACCAGCATCATCAGAAGGCTTTCGACCTTTTAACCAGCCGCCGCGTACGAGAAGCGTTTGATGTGGGGGCCGAGGAAACTGTGACACGGGAAGCCTACGGCATGCATACGTTTGGACAGTCGGCACTGGTGGCCCGCCGCCTGGTGGAACGTGGAGTTACCTTTGTTACGGTGAACTGTGTACCATGGGATCACCATGGATCCTCCAATAGGTATCAGACGGAAGAAGGGTCTAATTTACTGATCCCTCCTTTAGATGTCGCGATTTCTGGGTTGATTGATGATCTGGAGCAACGAGGTTTATATGAGGAGACGATGGTGATTGCGATGGGAGAGTTTGGTCGAACACCGCGCATGAACAAATACGCCGGGCGGGACCATTGGGGCCGTACCTTTAGCGTACTTGTCGGTTGTGGTGGTATGAACATGGGGCAGGTTGTTGGCCGTTCCAATCCACATGGTGCCCATGTTGTCAATCGGCCGATTTCGCCAGAAGATGTTGCAGCGACGGTTTATCATCATCTTGGTATCGACGGTGAAAATACAACGTTTGATGATTTATTGGGGCGTCCGATCCCTTTGATTTCCGAGGGGAAGCCAATCCAGGAGTTAGTTGGTTAACCTTTGCCCGTAATGGTTATGGTAACCACTTTGGTTTAGCCGGGACTTTGGCTTTGCTATCGACGGGCCCGCCTAACGCCATGGTGTTACCCCCGATTTCGGTCAACTGTCGGCGGGCTTCGTCAAGCAACTCGGCAACTCTCTTTGGATTCTGCTGACTAAGATTAGTGTGCTCAGCGGGATCGTTTTTGAGGTTAATCAACACTGGTCCCTGTTGAGAGTCAGGTAGTTCTTCGATTTCATCAAAATAGAGTTTCCAGTTACCAGATCGGATTGCCTGCGGCGTGCCCCATCCATGCCAAAACAATAAAGTTGACCTCGCGGGTCGCCCTGCGCCGCGTCTGCAAAGTGAAGGCATGATGTTGACTCCATTGATCTTGGCAATTGTATCCTTCACCATCCGGCTGTTTAATTGACACGCAGCTGTGAGGCTGGGTAGAAGATCTATTGCACTGATAAGGTGGTTGTTCGTCTGCCGGGCAGGAATCCGTCCGGGCCAACGAATGATACACGGTACACGATTACCTCCTTCCAACGTGCTCCACTTTAACCCACGATATGGCGTGGATTGCGCCCACTGTTTTTGACCAGGTTCAACACCATTGTCGGAAAGAAAAACGACAATGGTATTATCCTCGATCTTTAATCGATGGAGTGCCTTCAGAAGATCTCCGATACGACTGTCGAGCTCTTCGACAACATCGCCATAGGCCCCCAGCTTCGTTTTTCCTTTCCAGTCGGGGTGGGCTTCGGCCGGGAAATGGGGCGCGCTAAAGGGTAAATAGAGAAAGAACGGTTTGCCATGATTTGATTCAACAAATCGTATGGCTTCATCTGTAAAAAGCTCGGTGAGGTGCCGGTTGTCAAAAGGATCCGCGATAAGTTCATTACCGCGCCAGAGTTGTTTGGTTTGGTTATTACTTTTGTTGATGAAGTAGGTGGTATTGAAACCGTGTACGGCAGGCGAATGTGCTGTCGAATCGCCCAAATGCCATTTGCCAATCAAAGCAGTTTCGTATCCGGCCTGTTTGAAGATTTCGGCAATAGTGGTTGTTGCAGGCGCGAGTCCGTTTTGTGGTTTTATTCCATAGCCTACGACACCACCTTGCCAGCCGCATCGAACCGGATACAAGCCTGTTAAGAGAGCCATTCTTGAGGGAGTACAGATAGTGGAGCCTGAATAGAAGCTTGTTAGCCGTACACCCTCGGCTGCTAGTTGGTCCAGGACGGGGGTTTTGATCGTCACGCTTCCGTAGCACGATAGATCGTTATAGCCAAGGTCGTCGGCCATGATAAGGATAACGTTTGGTGAGGCCTTTGCTGCCATGCTGTTCGACGCCAACAGAAAAACCATTAATAAAATGAGCGGGGCTTTCAAGCGTGGTGTTCCTTCATGTGAATCACAAATGTTGTAGTTGTTCTGTGGGCAATAGCTTCGGCCTGATGAGTATCTCGTTGGCGATGGCTAAGACGGCGTGACCTCTTTGGCTTAAGCGATGGTAGCGTAGATGAAGAAAGTGTTTAAAGCTTTGGATAACTAAATTTCACACTCTCCAACGTTCACAGGCAAATCCAGGTTATTAGGATAATGATCACTATTAAAATTGGCTGTCATGCCACCGTTTTCGAGAACCGTTTATGAATCCCGTGATAACAATGCCAAAAATAATACAGCCGGCAACCGTTAGGATCCCATTGGTTGAGAGTAGGTCGCCTTTGAGTCCTTGTTGGATTGACACAATACCACTCAGGGTCGCCACGGGGAAAAAGAAGGCTACAAATAGGTTCAGTCTATGAGCAGATCTTGCAAGGGCCTTGCTTTCACGTGCCTGTATTTCGGAGTTTCTCGCCACCGCAATTTCCAAGCCGTTCTTGCAACTTGCGTAAAGCAACTCGCTGGTTCGCAACAGTTTATAAGCCAGATCGCGAATGTTAATCAACTCGTGGGCCTCGGAAAACTTAACACGTGCTTCTTGTAGCACCTGATGCATATGCCTGATGGATCTTAGCAGCGGCGTAAGTGTTTCAAGAACTTCGTAGAAATCCTCTACAGAGTCAGTTCGGGGTTCCAGGTTATCGAGCCTGTCAAGGTACTGCTCGTACTCAGCAAGATGATCTTCCAGGGAAAGCGGCTTTTCATCCGTTATCTGGTAGAACCATCGTCCCTGACTGTCTCTCCAAAAACACCGTGCTCCCCGGTTGTGTTGGTAAGGCTTTGGAGGTGCATGAAGCACTAAAAGGAGATGGCCTGCTCCTTCCAGCATCCGCTGGTGGCCGGCATGCTCGCCCAATCGAAGACTGATTTCCGCAGGTAGGTCCCACCCTTCAGCTAAACGTGTATGGTTTGAAGTTTGCATTCTTTTGATAAGCTCAGGTCGTTGTTGCTCAAGGATCTATATTAATATAACGTGTTCTTTAAATCCTCAGCTTTTAGGAATTGTTGTGTTAACTGACGAAAGCGATATAAGAAAATGAAATTTGGTGTTCGCCATGTCACATCACAACGGATCGTTTGTCCGGAGAGCGGTTTTGATGCGCCCGGTACAATCTCCATGTCTGAGGGACGTATTAAATCCCTTGACGAGCATGCGCTATCGGCTGGTTCCACATCAGGCAGCGACTTGGTTTTACCAGGGTTGATAGATCTACATTGTCACCTTGGATCCGCACATAGTGTTTTTGGAGTCGATCCATCAGGAGTACTAAGATCGGGGATAACGCTCGCGGGGTCTCAGGGGGATGCGGGCGCAGGAAATATCGATCGTTACATGGCAGAAGTAGTCAGGCAGACACGCTTAAAGATAAAGCTTGCTATCAATCTGTCGATGGTAGGTGAGTCGACTGAAGCGGGATGCTTCTCAGATCCTGCTTGGGTAGATATCGACGCATGTGTCGATGCTATAAAAAAGAACCGTGACTGCATTTGGGCGATTGCGGTCAACGCCAGCCATCATGCATGTCCGGTGGTTGACCCGCGGGCGCTGTTGAACGCTGGTCTAAAGGTGGCTAGCGAAACCGGATTACCAATTTTATATGGTTTGCGTCGACCGGAGGACTGGGGATTGGCAAATCAACTCTCTTTGTTACGGCAGGGAGACGTGGTTACCTACTGTTTTCGCAAATCGCCTCATTGTATTGTGAATGGGCACCGAATCCTTGACTGTGTCCTGGAGGCGCGCCAAAGAGGCGTGCTCTTTGATCTTGGCCATGGTTGTGGATCATTTGATTTCGACGTGGCGGAAGCAGCGATTGGTTGTGGCTTCCTCCCAGATACAATTTCCACCGATTTACAAGCTCGGCACGTTAGCCAAGGGAAACGACATGACCTGCCGCTTGTGATGTCTAAGCTCCGGGCCGTCGGCATGCAGGAAACAGATATTTATAAAGCCGTTACTTTAACCCCGGCTAAACTACTTGGAGAAACGGACCGCGGAAAGTTAGCCGAGGGGGCACTGGCGGACTTATCCCGACTAAAGGAAAGCCCCACGAAGCGCAAATTGGTGGATACCAACGCTAACGAAAGGTACGGCAAGGTTTGGGAGGCAGTAGAAGTGTTTGTTCAGGGGAAACTTGTCGAGTAATGAAAGTAGGAACCAAACGAACTAACAGTCATGTGACCCAACAGGTAGGGTCTCCGGTTTTTAGTCCGAATTGAAACTGGTCTTTCATATTACCAATTTCATCGAAACACACAGTGGATGAAGTTAACGGGTTTATTTTGGGCTCTGCTTTTAGGGTCTTGGGGTAACGACAACGCTTTTAGTTGTCAGGGCGCTTTTAATCTCCAGAGACAACGACTGCTGATAGTAAATTGCGAAGCGTGATGGGGTCTGGATTTACTTCTGCTTTGCGAACGCGCGACAGGCTTTTGCACATCGCCGACACTCTTCTGCACAGGCTTTGCAGCTAGCATCGTCATGTCGGGCACATTCCTTTGCACAGGCGTCACAGGCTTTGGCACAAGCCTGGGCGATGACATTGGACATGGGACCCTTTCTGGCCGAAATGCGGGAAAATGCGACGCAGATGTCGGCACAATCAAGGCACAGTTGAATGCATTTTTGTCGATCCTTACCGTCCGCTTGCATTTCTTCCAGGCAGGCTGTGACGCATGCCAGACAAGCACTACTGCAGTCACCGCACTCGGAACTGCAAGTTTCACAGGTGTCTTCTGCTTGACCTTTTCCAGTCAATAGCCCGGCACCCATAGCACCTGCGGCAGCGGTAAGTATTTTGCGGCGTTCCATGAAACAATTCCTTTATGAATTTACGTTTGTGTTCGTATCGTCTTGGTTGTAACCTTGTTGTTATCCTGCTTACGCTCTAATGGATTAGAAGGAGTTTATCGCCTGCTATGAAAGGAGGGTCCGTCGTGCGAGTTTTGCCATTCGTATTAGCCCTCATGCTATGAAGCTAGCAAGGCTACAGTAAATTAGTGATACCTCAGGCTGCGATATATCTCAAGCTATTTCGTTTTGGGTGTCCAGACGGGGTTTGCTATGGCTTCGAGAAATCCCTGGTTAGTCGGTTTTAATTTCCATAGGTCGATTTGTTTGATCCTTGTTGGGGCACCGATAGTGAAGGCATGGATATTTGCGTGTTCGCGATATTTGGGGTAGGCAGTAATCAAGGCCTGCCGATCGTTTATGAATACCTCCACCACGTATTTGTCGATGAAAATAGTGAGTTCGATGTCTTCGTCTACAGGTAAAGTGGACAAATCAAACGGAGCCTCCAGGTTTCCAAGTCGAACGGTTCCGGTTTCAGGACGAAAGAGGAAAGGCAGGCCTTGTCCTTTTCCGTCAGAAAACAAGGTGACCCCAAATAACTTGCGGTTCGCCTCTTTACGTTCAATCTGTATTTTTATTTCGTATGAGGATCCATCGAGATCAGCCAGTTTCTTCCCGGAAGTTCCTCCTTCGGATCGGATTTCCGTGGAGAGTTCATTAAGATTAATATCTTTCAAGCGGACGTGCTGGTGCCGCAAAGACTTTAGTTCTGTAAGGGGGCTGATGCGTAGCATGTTGTCCGACGCGAGGCGTAGTTCCCGTGGCAGCGACTGAATGGATTTCAAACTCATGTTTCCGTCATTGCGATCAAGTGTGGCACACCATGCCCACATTACCCGTCGCCCGTCACCTGTTAGAAGGGTTTCAGGAGCAAAAAGGTCAACACGCCATGGCGGTTGCCCCCAGATACTTTGGTTTTCACGTCGCCAGTTCATCCGCCCGTGATACTCTGGTACGAATTGCTCAGCCTCTGAATTCCATTGCCCGACATAATAACGACAGCCCACCATGTGACTAATACATAAGAGCACCCACTTGTCGCCAAGTCGAAAGAAGTTGGCGCAGGAAATATCCTCGCCTTTGGTAACGTCAGGTAACTGATGACTGATAAAGTCCCCGACGTACTCCCACGTTTTGAGGTCTTTAGACTTTAACAGTGGAGGGCTTTCGTCACCTGAAATGGCATAGTAAGTATCGTCAATAAGGAAACAATCCGGATCCCAGTGTTTAATTTGCATTGGGTTCCCCTTGGGATCTCTGACATCAAGCGGGTAGGGTGTTTCCCACCGTGATAAGGCATTATTCTGAGCCACCGAAATCTGGTTCAGGCCGGAGCCAGCACCGTGATAAATGGCTGCGGGTTTCCCCTCTTTAGTAAGGAAACCGGTGCCACTATACATGCCATGTCCGGTAAGGGCAGGTTGAAGTTTAGTGGTGTTCCAATTCCAATGCAGCATGTCATCGCTGGTCACGTGTACATAACTGAACGATTTTCCGCCCTTCCATGGATGAGAAATAATGTAATGAAGATGATAGACCCCATCGAGATAAAAGGCGACATTCGGATCTCCCGGAGCACTGTCACCACCGGGGTGCATAAGGTGATAATTTAGTATTTGTTCAGGATCACCGAAGTTCGAAGTTTCGTCGCCACTCACTCGTCTTGGGTCAGCAAGATTCAGGGCAATCAGAGGTATTACAGCCAAGGTTAGAAGGCGTTTATATTTGGTTGATAAGAGTTTCATGATTAGTGCAGTCTTGATTTCAGCAGAGTCTTGATCTGAAGTTCGCTTTTGCCATATAAGCCAACATAGTAATGGGCGGATCATATTTCTTGAAAAGCTCACATAGCAGCTCAAGGCTACTTCGCTTTGACCCGTATTTTATTAATTATAACAATTCACTTTAGCCAAACGGTCTGAAAGTGTTCACACGGATTCATAGCGTCATGCGATATGAATTGATTGCCACCAGACACATGTGTTTGAGGTCAGTCGGCGACTTTATCAGAATGGAGGCAGTGATGAAATGGAGCGCATTGGCTGTGCTTTATGAGTCCACTGTTTTAGCTTTCTATGCGACTAGTCTGCGTTTTCCGCTGAAATATCTTATTGATTATCAAAGTTAGTAGGTCCTTCCTCGCTAGAGAGGGGCCTCTGGATGGGACAGGGGAGGGAATTTGTGGCGCTAATGAATCATGACTATCCAGAGTATATGAATGATGAAATTAGGGCACCTTAATTAATGGTATTTCCCAGTTCTTCAAGAACGGTCAGGATAGGTTTGGGTATGGTGCCATCCGAATCAACTGGCACGTCCAGCGTAATCGCTCCCCCCTGCGAATTGATTGTGTTCACCCGGTCTGAAAGGAGATCGATCTCAAATCGTGGTTCCGTGCCTGCCCCCCAGCCATCACTTAAAGGCAAAAGAAGGTGCCAAACAAGTTCGGGTGGACACGGGAAGTTCTTGGGCGTTAGGGGCTTACCCACGCCTTTTTTTAGCCTCTGGTGAAAACCATGATTTTCACCAGAGGTAAACGTCTGGTGAGGACATAACTTACCATTGGTGCAAAGTGACAGGATGGGATGGGCGCCGGCGTTGAAGGCCAGTTCGGCCTTTGGATTACCAGACCGAACGGCTTTGATCCAGGTGTCGATGTTGTACTGTTCCTTGTTTAGCGACTCGTACGCATCTCGCATTTCTGTCTTGTAACCGTCAAACCACCAACCCGACACCAATGCTCCGTAACGCGTTGACCATTCTCCACATACATCAGCCCAATTCTTAAGGAAGATGGGATTAGGCGGTTGATTTTCACTTCGTAAAAAACCTTTAATGTTACGTGGGTGTGACATGGGATTAATGTTAGGCCCGGCGGGCTTCCCATTAATGCTGGGGAGTGTATCACCCATCCGTTTAATTATCTGATAATGTCGCATCGGCGCACGAGCCGTCATGTAAAGAATGAGCTTGATGTCCCGCTTCGCCAATTCTTCCCCGAGCTCCATAATCAAATCACGTTTGGCTGTCCAAACCCCATTATCCACGCCAAGCAACTGTTCGTAGGCACGATTAGGCGCACAGTATTTCCCCCAGTGCTGACCGATGACAAAGATGATGTGATTGGCTTTAACCGTTTCGATTGCATTGGAGAATCGGGATACATCGAAAGAATCGATCGCCTTATTATAAGAGTCAGGGGTATGGTTCTTGAAAGCCTCGTAATGGAACATTAGGCCGAATCCGTCTTCTTCCAACCAACGCTCTTGCGCAGTGACCGACGAATTTAAAACGAAAAACAGCACAAGGAATAGTAGTCGCGTCGATAATGTGTTTACATTGCGTTCCATTGTTTAAGCCCTTTATTTCAAGCGATTCCCTGAGCGTTGTCGATTTATTATACGCCACCGTATGTTTTGGAATATTTAGAAACGTGTAGATATTACACAGGTTCATAATGGTTCGGGATGCTTCTAAGCCGGTAGTCTTCTGCCCCTATCTTTGCCGTAGAATTTGAATTTCTTATCTCGCCTATTGACGTCGGGAAATTAGAAAAGTAATAGCCCATCTTTCGCCGGTATAGCAAATCCAATAGACTTGAAGCTAAGGCGGATTAGCGATGAAACCACGTTGCAATGCAATGGTTATTCATTACTTATCATTAAGCAAAGTAAAGAGTCGAATGCTCTCGCCTACCGCCTATTTTCAAACGCTCTCAAATCCCGCTCTCACGGGCGAGGGGATCCTGTATCAAAGGCTTTCTCCTCTTAACAGGGGGTTAACCAAAGATACCGTCCCCGAACACTGTAATCGGATCTTTTTTCGTATAGGGAGCGTTTCACGTAGAAGTGCCCCGGAATCCGTTTCTAAATTCCTTCCGGAGTTGGCAAGTAATGGTTAACCGATCATTCAAGCAGGAAACTCGATTCATTGTTTTCACCGATCTTGATGCGACGTTGTTGGACAAACACTCATATGATTGGGCCCACGCCACCCCCGCGCTTAAGATGTTGGAAAACAAAGGCGCGGAACTAGTTTTATCATCGAGTAAGACATTTTCCGAGCTTTGTTATTTTGCTGGAAAACTTGGTACGCAGGCACCTTTCATTGGTGAGAACGGTGGTGTTCTCGCCATTCCAAATAGCCACCCAATCTCCAGGCAAATTCCTGACGAACCTAATCATCAAGGCTACAGGACTCTCACCAATGGCTTAAGTAGGGATAGGATCCTCCTGGCTATAGCCACTTTGCGTGACGAGTTCGGTTTTCGATTACAAGGTTTTTCTGATTGGTCTGCTCTCGAATTAGGTCAGCTCACTGGTCTAAGCGTTGCACAAGCAGAAAGGGCACTTCGACGTCAGGTATCGGAACCGATTCTCTGGCAAGATAGCCCCAGCCAATTCGTCATGTTTGAACGGGAAGTTGAACGCAGGGGCATGAAGGTAATTCGTGGCGGGCGATTTCTTCATCTGATGGGGCAAACAGATAAAGCCGATGCCATGAAACAGCTGCTTGAGTACTACGAGGCCTCATTCCCGCAGGCAACTTTTACCTCCATTGCATTGGGTGACAGCCAAAATGATGCAGGCATGATCACTCAGGCCGATTTTGGTATTGTTATCCCAAATTCCAAACACTCTGAAACTTTGGTTCTGGAAGGGAGGGGGGAAATAATATATGCCCCTCAAGCCGGTCCTTCAGGCTGGAATTCGGTCGTTTCCGAGTTGTTTGAATCGCTCTAGAATTTACTGTTGAAGGGTTTATTAAATTGGCTGATTTTCATCAACATGGGGTAGTTACAACACTTCATAACCTGAATACTCGACCGTTCGAATACCTTGAGGCTGAACTTTTACGGTTGAGCAAAGAATCCCCGATGGCTTTGGTGTTACCATCGCTATATTCAGAATTGCAATCCTCCGCTTTAACCGGAATTGTCGACGAACTCTGCAAAGTTTCTTACCTAGACCAAATTGTGGTTGGATTAGATAGAGCGACGGAGGATCAATTCAGACATACGCTTGAATATTTTGGCCGCCTACCACAAACACCAAATATACTCTGGAACGATGGCCCGAGACTGAAGGCCATTGACAAATTGCTTGACTCTTATGGTTTAGCACCGATCCAAATGGGAAAAGGGAGAAATGTCTGGTATATGCTCGGTTATGTACTCGCCACCGGAAGAGCTAATTCCGTGGCGTTGCACGATTGCGATATAAAAAACTATCACCGATCGATGCTTGCAAGGCTGATTTATCCTGTCAGCAACGTGAACTTAAGCTACAAGTTTTGTAAAGGATTTTATGCAAGAACCGCTGATAACCTTTTGCATGGACGCGTTTGTCGATTGCTCGTGACCCCTCTGGTGAGAGCGATGGAGACCGTTTGCGGAGCCAATCATTATCTAAAATATCTCGACAGCTTTCGCTATGCATTGGCTGGTGAATTTGCGATGCAACGCGATGTTATCGAAAACATACGGATCCCATCCAATTGGGGGTTGGAAATGGGGATTCTATCGGAAATGTATCGTAATTATGCGACTAGTCAAATTTGCCAAGTAGACATTGCCGACTCATATGAGCACAAGCATCAGAATCTATCGAGAGAGGATCGTACTTCAGGGTTGTCCCGGATGAGTATCGATATCGCAAACTCTCTATTTCGCAAAATGGCAACACAAGGGCATGTCTTTCAAGAAGAACGTATTCGCACGATCAAAGCGGCCTATTACCGCATTGCACTCGATCTCGTCGAGTCGCATAGCAACGATGCAACGATCAATGGGCTAACGTATGACAGACATACCGAAATAAACGCCATTGAGATGTTTGCCGAAAACATTATGGAAGCCGGGAATATTTTCCTCAAGCAAACAATGGATCCCCCGTTTACCCCAAGCTGGAAACGAGTTGTATCCGCCATTCCTGACATTTTTGAGATGCTGGCTGAGGCGGTCGAAGCTGATGATGAAGAATTTTCAATGCCAAAAACCATTGCCGCTCGTTCTCGAGGAAAATCTAATCGGTTGCGAGCATTAATCCACTTGCACGTCGCAGAAATTTATGGGGAAGCGGAGGCAGAAACACTGACAAGCCGTTTGCTAAATGAGTCCGGCTTAAAGGGCTATAGCCGCACCAGCGCCCCATTGAAAAATAAATGGGATGAAAAAGACGCGGTGCTCATTACTTATGGTGACTCGATCGTCAGTGATCAGCAGAGGCCTCTAAAAACGCTAAGCAAATTTGTTGCGCAAAACTTAATCGACACGTTCTCAACCGTACACGTCCTTCCTTTCTTCCCTTATAGTTCCGATGACGGTTTCTCTATATCGGACTACAAATCAGTAAACCCGGAACTTGGTAGTTGGGAAGACATCTTGTCGATAGGTAAAGACTTTAAGCTCATGTCCGATCTTGTTTTAAATCATTGCTCAAGCCAACACCGCTGGTTTAAGAACTTCCTTCGCCAAGTTTCCCCTGGCGTTGATTATTTCATCGAATCTACTTCGCGAACCGATTTGTCCAATGTTGTGAGACCACGCTCGACACCTTTGTTCACAGCATTTGAAACAGCTGATGGCGAACGATCTGTTTGGTGTACATTTGGACCGGATCAGATTGATTTGGATTACTCGAACCCAGAGGTGTTATTTGAAATTATCAACATCATTAAGTCGCATGTCGAAAAAGGGATTCGTCTATTTCGCTTAGATGCAGTTGCGTATCTTTGGAAAGAGTCAGGAACCAATTGTGTACATCTAAAGAAGACCCATGAAATCATTAAACTTCTACGATTGCTAATTGAGAATCTTGCAGAGGACTCGGTCATCATTACCGAGACCAATGTTCCGAACCGTGAAAATCTTGCCTATTTTGGGAACGACAATGAAGCACATCTGATTTATAACTTTTCGCTGCCGCCGCTTTTGATACACGCTCTGTTAAGTGGTGATTGCACCCATCTTAAAACATGGATGATGTCGATGCCCCCCGCTCGCACCGGTCGCGCATACTTCAACTTCCTTGCCTCTCACGATGGGATTGGGGTTCGGCCGACAGAGGGTTTGTTGACAGAGAATGAGTTGGAGGAAATGCTTGATACCATGCGATCATTCGGCGGCAGTATTTCAACACGTACAATGCCCGACGGTCGGGATGTCCCTTACGAAATTAATATTTCACTTTATGATGCCTTGCGTGGAACGATTCAAGAGGGAACCGATGAATTTCAGGTCGAGCGTTTTATCTGTGCTCACACGATCGTCCTGGCACTGGAGGGGATCCCCGGAATCTATATCCATAGTATGTTAGCGACTGAAAACGATCATCAACTCGTAAAAGCCACGGGGCGGGCGCGCTCAATCAATCGACATAGTTGGAGTGAAACGGAACTGCTTGGTAATCTAGAAAACGCTGATAGCCATCACGCCAAAGTTTTTAATGAAATGCGAAGAAGAATTAAAATTCGCTCTCAGCAAAAAGCTTTTCACCCAAATGCCACACAATACACGCTTCACTTCGACCCTGGCGTATTCGCATTTTGGCGAGAAAGTCCGGATCGCCATCAGAATGTGTTCGCGATTCACAATATCACGAATCAGATGCAACAAGTTCCGCTCACCGAGTTGAATTTGATTGCCACAGAAGTATGGACCGATGCTCTCTCAGGGAAGCTTTACGATGATTTGGATGAAGTAGTCGAAATTCCACCTTATGGAGCGATTTGGATCACGAACTCGAGGAAATAATTGGAACTTCGTGTGGGAGTAGGGAGCTTGCTCGGATCTCAGACACACGCATGCGATGGGATGAGTTTGGTAAGCTGGTGGAATGTGGCTTCGACGAGGTCACGTTTGAAATGGTACCTATAGAAAGACGTGTGGAAGTTATTTTAATGAAGACTTGCCATCAACCTGATCTCAAAACCGAAATGCGGAGGCACTTATTAGGTGCCGGCTCGGGTAACCCCTCGGGCTTGCATTCGAAACCGGCGCTTCCCAGGGTACGTTGGCGGAAAATTATAGCATTTTATTTAATCGTTTGGACTGTATTGGTGGCCACGTCGGCATTCTCCGCGATAGCGTCTGCGATTGAAAGAACTGCTGCCGAACCACCTAAGGGAAATCAAGCAACCCATTTTATAGACAGGCAAACAAAACGGGCTCTGCCGGAGCCTCCCGGGACGGTGCTTTTTGTAGGAAACAGCTTTACCTTTTGGCACGAAGGGCTCTGGACGCACATGGGCA
>MDSW01060247.1_pt1 | contig 67637 bp, 62 predicted proteins | sample 811171 | NCBI WGS metagenome assembly MDSW01 (sample SAMN05326641, study PRJNA326480) | marine metagenome | isolation source: seawater | place: Atlantic Ocean: North West | collected 2012
GTGATACATGGTCTGACTCTGATGAGGCAACCTGTGGAACTGATGGACTAGACTCCAACTCTACACCGGATGACTTCGATGGCGACTTGGTCTGTGATGTCATGGACAGCGATGATGATAACGATGGCTTCGATGATGATGTCGATGCATTCCCATATGATCCGAGCGAGGTCAACGATAATGACAACGACGGAACGGGCGACAATGAGGACACTGACGACGACAACGACGGCGTTGCCGACGGTCTTGATTCATTCCCGAACGATGCTACCGAAACGGATGACTTCGACGGTGACGGAATTGGCGACAATGCAGACACTGACGACGATGCTGACGGAGTGGACGATGTGGACGATGCGTTCCCATTCAACCCAAGCGAGTGGGATGACACTGACGGCGATGGAATCGGCAACAATGTCGACCCAGATGACGACGGTGATGGAGTGGCTGACGTAGCTGATCCGTTCCCACTAGACTCGTCTGAGTCTGCTGACGATGACAACGACGGTATTGGAAACAATGCTGACACCGACGATGACAACGACGGATATGACGATGCGGACGATGCCTTCCCAGAGGATTCCACAGAGTGGAATGACATGGATGGTGACGGACAGGGCGACAACTCTGACGCCGATGATGACGGCGATGGAGTCAACGACGGTATCGATGTCTTCCCAGAGGATTCATCCGAGTGGATTGACACTGACGGCGACGGAATCGGAGACAACTCCGATACTGACGACGACGGTGACGGTACTGCTGATGCAGATGACGCGTTCCCGCTGAACCCGTCTGAGGACAGTGACCTAGACGGTGACGGACTTGGAGACAATGCAGACTCTGATGATGACAATGACGGTACTTCCGATGCCGACGACGCATTCCCAGAGGATGCATCCGAGTGGATCGACACAGACGGAGACGGCACAGGAGACAACGCTGATACCAACGACGACGGCGACGACTTCTCTGACGAGGTAGAGGCGAACTGTGGTTCTGACTCACTCAAGGCCGACTCAGTACCAGCTGACTACGATGGTGACGGAATCTGCGATTCACTGGACACAGACAACACCGATGGTCCAGACTACCAGCCTGAGGAGGACACTTCTCTAGGATGGAGCAATGTAGTACCGGGCTTCCCGGCACTATTCGCAGCTATCGCATTGGTCGGTGCAGCCCTTTTGGGCCGCCGCAAGGACGACTGAGTAATCAGTCGGATGTAACCGGGATCGGGGGCTTAGGCTCCCGGTCCTGGAACCAACCTTTCTGCTATTATCTCGGCAATGCTGATAAGGCGCTGCATGGACCTGCTCCTGTTAGTATGCCGGGCACTACGAGAGCTGAGATTAGGACACTGAAGGTAGGCCGATATGTTGCATTGGAGGACAGTGCATACAAGATTCTGAGTATGTCCAAGTCGAAGCCTGGAAAGCATGGTTCAGCAAAAGCCAGAATTGAGCTTGAAGACATCTTCACCGGACAGAAGAGATCTCATGTCGGAACTGTAACCGACAATATCAACATCCCAATCATCGAGAAGGGTTCTGCAATAATCACACATATTCAGGGCGAGGAAGTTCACGCTATGGATAACAAGACCTACGAGACACTGATTCTTCCAGTAGATTCTAGTTTGAATTTGGAATCAGGCAGAGAAGTCCAATGGATGGAAGCTATGGGCAGATATCGTATCACTCGAGACCATTAATTCGATTTTCGACCTTGCTTCGCTGTCAGCGAAGAAGAAGTATAAGCGACTGACTGTGACCGTAGGGAGCGTAGCATGTCTGATGTTGAGCGTTCTGCCTATCGGCAGCCAGTCACACCTTCCGGGCTGGAGGCGATAGAGAAGGGGACACTCACTTGGTTAGACGAGGATATGTACAATAATCTGAATACTGGTTTACTTGAGCAGTACTTGGAAGAGAAGAATCTACAGGATTCCTTCGAAATCAGCCACTGGGATACTCGTAAAGTCCTGATTGGTATTCTGATTGGTGCTGTTTTCAGTGGAGTCACTGCTTACATCGGCCTCAAGATCGGACTTGCTGTTTCTGCAGCATGGTATGTTGCGTATCTTTTGGGAATGGCACTCAAGTGGTCACCCTCGGAAGTAAACATAGCAACCAGTGCGACAACTGGTGCAACACACGCATCGACAGGTTTCATATTCACATTTCCTGCCATATTCTTGTTAGCTTATTCTGATGACTACATTGTTGGAGACGGGCATCTGATTTCTTCCGTTGACACATTGCAGCTAGCATTTATTGGCATCATAGCTTCGATGTTCGCTGGCTTTCTCGGAGTGATGTATTTCATCATCTTCAGACGAGTTTGGTTAGTTGAAGATCCACTGCCTATGCCAGGTTTTGAAGCCACTCTGAAGATGCTTGATATCTCATCTGATGTCAGCAGCGGAGCTGCCGATGCTGCTAGAGAGTCTCTCAAAACTGTAGGGCTGTGGACTGTTCTAACTATGGGATTCATGTTCTTAATCGACTATCCCATGAGGTGGGGAAAAAATGTCGCCGGAGCCCCTGGTAGTATAGCCGATTGGATTGCTATGACCCTATCTGGAGAAGATTGGGGGCTCGCCTCGATATATACTGAGAGGTGGCTACATCAACCAAGTAAACTCGTTGATATTAACGGGGACCCTATTGGTTATGCTCCATTCTCTGGCATTACTCAATATGAGTCTGGCAACATATTCTCATACACTTTTCTAGGCGTAGAACTTAGCCCAACTCTTCTAGCGATTGGATGGTTCATGAAGTTCAGAGTGGCATTCCTAGTCAATTTAGGTTCAATAGTGGCATGGTTCTATCTTGTACCTCTAGTCGTCTTATTGGATACACCAGTATATGACGCCGCATTAGGACAATATGTCGAGATTACTGAATACGGAGACATCTCTACTCTCCCGGTTTATCCAATTGTACAATGGAAGGCTTTCCTTTCAATTGTGAGGACTATAGCAATCGGTGCAATTCTCGGCGGTGGCGTATATGGGCTGCTTAAGATGGCTCCAACTTTTGTCAATATATTCGGAGATATCACTCGAGCCTTTACTGGAGAGAAAGGAGACGAGTTCGTAGAGGGCAAGGGATGGTACGAATGGCCACTCGAGCATATCCCTATTTTCATGGGAATCGCTTTCGTTGCAATGGTCGCAATTTTTGCTCTTGGAGGATTCCCAATAGTGCCCGCATTGATATTCGCAACAGTACTTCTAGCTACCACATTCTTGCTTGGAGCTATTGCTGTCAGAGTAATGGGCGAGACTGGAATAGAACCAGTTTCGGGAACCTCGTTCATTGTCCTACTAATGCTATTGCTAGTATTCCTAAATCTACCAGTAGGTCTGACTAGTGAGGAGTCAGTATTGATGGCATTAGTAGGAACTACCGTTTTTGGCTCTGCAATCTCAATGTCTGGAACCGTGGTCGGGGACTACAAGAACAGCCTCTACATCGGTAATCGGCCATATCATATCTCTAAGGGGAACATAATGGGAGTTGTTCCAGGTGCAATTCTAGGAGCAGGAGTGGCCATTTTCCTCTCTATGTTACTCGCCGATGGCAGTATTGATCTGCTGGCACCCCAGGCTAATGCTTTCGCATCTTTCACAATCATACTGGCTGAAGGGCAAGGTGATTGGTATGCATTGGGCCTAGGATTCGCTTTGGGAGCATTTGCCGAATGGGCTACAGGGATGGGAACTTCATTTGGATTGGGTATGTATCTACCAACTCCTGTTACCTTCCCGATGCTGGCCGGAGGCGCTGCACGCGATTGGTGGGAGAAGAGGAGACTACTTCCAAAGGTAGAGGAGATTCGCCTCTCAGAGGGCTCCGCAGCATCAGAGAAGAGCAGAGCACTGATGCTTCTGTTCACATTCATGGTGGCTGCAGGAGCACTAACTGGAGAGGCATTCTTTGGTGTTGAGGCTGCTGTGATGGCGGTGACCGATGAACTTGAGACTGAGCAAGAGTACCTGCCAGATTCGTGGACCGAGGACACATATTTGGATGAGATGATCGGTGCTCCAGATGACGATTTTGGACATGTTTTGGGCTATGCGACTTCAAGAATATCTTCCGACATCATGGATGGAAAGGAACCGTCTTGTCAGATCCTTCCTGAATCTGTAATTTGTACTGAAACTATGAGTATCAAATCTTGGTGGCCCCAAGCTAGGTTCGCAGGCTTCCTTGTAGTAAATATCGCATTGGCCGGATTAATATTCATGCTATTCCGGGCAGCAGGAATAATCGGAGTCAAAAAGCAAGGAGGCGGCTCTGAAGTCATGGACGCAGAGATCGCTGGTTGAAATGCAGATGAATGAAGTAAAGCCACCCTTCTTTGCATGGGGAATTCTTTTCGTAGCTTTGATTGCAGTATCAAGCGCCGGTGTGGTTCTGCAGTCGATGAGCGAAGTGCCTCCTCTACTCCGTGCATCATGGCGGATGCAGGGAACAGCACTAGTCCTTCTCCCGGGATTCATCTACCAGTATTCACGATTAGGAAAAGGATCAGTCAATTCTAGAGACTGCAGTATCATTCTAGTCTCGAGTATATTCTTAGGTGTGCATTTTGGATCTTGGGTTTGGTCCCTTGATCATACAAGTCTCGTACACAGTCTACTGTTTGTGTCCATTCATCCAATTGTTCTAGTGCTCCTAATGCCTCTGATTGGAGTGGCTGTCCGCAGAGGCCATGTCCTGGGAGTAATAGTCGGAGTCTCCGGTGCTCTTCTATCTCTAGGAGATATTGAGTCAGGGGGAGAAATCACAATGGCAGGAGATGCCGCAGCATTCCTAGGTGCCGTTACAGTAGTTGGGTATTTATTAGCAGGAAGACACCTGCGTTCCGAGAGAGAAATTCCAATCTTTGTCTATGCATTCCCGGTCACACTAGGTGCTGGAATATGGCTTTCATTGGCCGCAATTTCTCAAGAAGGAGTTAGTTTGACTGAAACAATACCCGAACTATCTTTGTTTGGCTGGAGTGACGCTGTATGGCTTTCTTGGATTGCATACCTATCCATTGGACCAGGGCTATTGGGTCATACAGGAATCAATACTGTTCTACGTTGGATAGCGCCAATCACAGTATCGATCACTCTCTTGTTTGAGCCAGTAGTTGGGGGAATAATTGGGTGGCTTTGGGAGGGCGAAATAACACTCGGATTCTGGACGCTACTAGGTGGACCTCTGATGCTTGCCGGAGCAATCATGGTGACTATGGAGGAGTATTCTTCAGAAGTCGTGACAGACACTGATTGAAGAACCTCCAAGCATGCCCCGGTTCATGGACAAGCCAGCCCTATTCCTTACTAACGACGATGGTGTAGAAGCTGACGGACTACAAGTTCTAATCAAAGAATTACACACCCAGGGCTATCCAATAGTAGTACTTGCACCTGCAAGCGAACAATCATGCTCGGGAATGAGACTCACACTCGATAACAAATTAGAACTCGAGGAACGCGAAGATCTTGCTGACTCGATCAAAGTGTCGAATGGCCCCCCTCTCAGGATTTTCAGTCTAGGCGGTACACCTTGTGATTGTGCCATCGTGGCAATTGATGGCGGCCTCAATGCATGGGCACCTGAAATCAGACCTACAATGTGTATTTCAGGAATAAACCAGGGCCCCAATCTTTCAGTCGATGTTTTACACTCTGGAACCGTATCTGCTGCCCGTGAAGCCTCTCTCTACGGAATGCCTTCAATAGCTCTCAGTCTTGCTACATATGAGCATTCCAACTTTGAAGAATCACTATCTGGGATGATCTCAATCATCGATGCCTGCGCTTCTAAACTACCGCGTTCACCGGCCAATTTAGGTAGGCCGGAAGGTAGTAAGAGGATTCCAAAAGGATCTGATATGAATCAATTAGTAATGTCGGCCTTTGCAAATGGCGATTTAATTCTGAATGTCAACTCCCCTAGAAACTGGAACGGTTCTATCCAAACTGTCCGCCTAGGTTGCAGGTGGTACCGTAATGCAATAGACATTCGAGATATCGAGAAATATGATGTAGGTTTCAAAGTCGGCGCTTCAAAAATTGTAGAAGAAGACATAACAGAAACTGATTGTAACGCAATTAATTCAGGGTCAGTTTCAGTAACTCCTTTGTCTTCTTGGCCAATTAATCACCCACTTGGGATGAGTCCAGAGTTGATGGAAGCAGCCACAAGATCGAGCTCTACAGGGCTCCCGGCATGGCTACACTAGTGTCTATCTAAGTGATGATGGACAATAGTGATACACGAGTGTCCCTGTAGCCACTTCTCTCCCAATGAAGTGCTTTCAAAATTGCACATTAGATCCGACTCTGCATTAGTGAATGGTTTGTGATCCGAAAGAACAAATCCACTTTTCTCTCCAAAAGAGAAATTTTCCAGAGGTGTGCCATTAGCATCCATAATGAAAATCTCGCATCCTTCTTGAGACCACTCCTGCAATGTCTCCCCAATGCTCCCACCGGAATGGGTAATTCCGCGCGAATACTCTTGCCAAACCCCTACAGGAGGAATCTGTGATTTTGTCACTGCCCTAACTTGTCCAGCAATTGACCTCTCGTCGGGATGAACTCCTTTGAGTGATTTACCATCGAATTTAATCCTCCGAGAACCGGCTCCTTCCAAGTGCAACACAATCTGAGTATCTTCTCTTATTCCGTGTGATATGAACAATGCAGAATTTACCGCTCTAAGTAGTACATCCAGCCTACCTGAACTTCCTGAGAGATCATTTAGCGAAAACCCGCCCTTAGCGGGAACTTCATGTCCAATAATCGCGAATCTACGACTCAGGATTTCACCCCAAATCAAGATCCATATCGTCTACATCCATCATCGATTTCATTTTTCGTCGGAAACTCCGATCTCCTTTCATTCCACGCATCATCTTACGGCTCCGATTCCATTGGGCCAACAATTCCTTGACATCCTTCTCGTCTACACCCGAGCCTCTGGCAATTCTCCTAATACGACTCGATTTCAGCAGAATAGGAACATCCTTTTCTTCTTGGGTCATAGAGTCCATGATTACTCTATACTTCTCGAGATTACCTTGCATCTGTCTCTTTTGCGCCGTACTCATACTCCCCATGCCTCCGAACATAGCATCTGGCAGATGGGAAAGCATCTTCTCGACACTTCCGATTTTACTCATCATTTCCATTTGACTATACATGTCAGTTAGGGTGAATCTACCAGACATAAGACGCTGAGCCAATCTATTTGCCTCTTCTTGGTCCAAATCGCCTGGGGCTAAGTCGATAAGTCCCTTGATATCGCCAAGCCCAAGTAGTCTTGAGATGAATCTATCAGACTCAAATTTCTCTAGATCCTGTACCTTCTCTCCTTCACCAATGAAAACAATTGGCGCACCGGTTGCCGATACAGCACTAAGCGCACCACCTCCACGGGCAGTACCGTCAAGTTTGGTTACGACTGTACCAGTTACTCCCACAAGCTCGTGAAATGTTTCAGCTACTGGTCCGGCTGCTTGTCCGACTTGAGCATCAATAACAAGGAATCTCTCAGTAGCATTCGCAATCTTCGCAATATCTGTTAATTCATCTCTCAATTCCTCATCAAGACTGTCACGCCCAGCAGTGTCGATAATTACGACCTCGGCATTCCCTACTTGCTTGATTCCATTGCGAACGATAGTCGCAGCATCTGTTTCATCCGGTTCGCCGTACACATCGACATTTGTATCCTCAAGCAGTTGCTTAAGTTGCTCATATGCTCCAGGACGATGTACATCGGCTTCAATTACAGCTACCTTGACTCCGTGTCTACGCCTCCACCAGTCAGCCAATTTAGCCGTGGTCGTTGTTTTACCTTGCCCGTATAACCCGACCATCAAAATTGTCTGATTGTGAGGTAATATCTCACGCGGACTTCCTAAGAGTCGAACAAGCTCGAGGTAGACTAGATTCATTGCATGCGTTTCGAGTTTGACTCCGGGTCGGGGCTCCTCCTCTAACAGTCGCCTCTCAATCCTCTCGGTGAGTTCCTTGGATTGTCTGACATTGAAATCAGCCTCCAAAAGAGCCTTGCGAAGAGTCCTGCTGAGCTCCTTAGCAGTCTCTTCATCTACCTTGCGCTTACCCCTCAGCAAACCGACGGAACCCATTATGCGTCGCTTTAGCCCATCCAGCGCCATGCCCACGGGTCCCGATTGTGTGGTTTGAACATTATCTGAGGGGTCGGACTCAAAACCGATGTGCTATGGCCAATCGTGGCAGTCGAGTTATGGCAGACCCAAGTTGCCTTCGCAATTGGTCTACTGGGCATATACGGAGGTTGGAAAGGCACAATCTCGAAGATGACCGGATTCTACGACTTAGCAGGAGCAGTGAAACATCTAATCTATGGCATAGTCGTAGGTATGATTCTAGCAGTATTCGTAGACAGGATTATCCTTTCTTCTATAATTCTGTGGCTGTTGAACATATTCGGAGCCTTTGCAGTAGCCATACTGATTGCAGCCGCTGAGTCAGCATTCGTACTATTCCTACTCTCTCGTTCTAGAACCGCCTCACTGAGAGCTTCTCCCCCGTTTGGATGGGCCTTGGGGCTTGGGATTGGATCTATGCAGGCTTGTGTGCTGATTTTCCGTTTATTTGACCAGGAATTAGCATATTCAGACTATTCCGGAGTTAATGTGATTAGTCTGACTCTTGCAATTGTTATCGCCCTATGCTCGTCACTAGGACATGCCCTCCTAGCCTGTTGGCAAGGTGCAGAATTACTCGAAAATAACAGATTACGTCCCTATGTGATATCGACAGTATATCGCGGCGCTCTGACAACATTACTGGTATTATCGTTATTCACTCCATTTACCCTAATCGCCGTCCTTCCTGGCTTGGCATTAGCTTGGAATAAGGCACAATCGCATTGGCTTCCATCTGGAATGACTCCAGCGGCAAAACAGGCCTATAGGCGCACAACTAGGCAATCTGAGAGGCACAAAGAAGCCTCAGAAAGCAGAATTCGAGGAGAAAACATCGACTCAGACGAATAATCCTTCAATATGCGCATTAAGTCCGTTTGAAGCATAGCAATGGCGCAGTATTATATCCGCCCCGCGAAGGGTCCCACTGCATGCGAGTAATCATCGCTGGTGCAGGTGAGATTGGCCGGGGTGTTGCCGCGGCCTTGAGACAAGAGAGCAGAAGCGTTGCACTAATCGACCCCAATCCAACTGCAATCATCGAATCTCAGAGTCTTGACTGCTTGCTAATTACTGGTAGCGCATTGTCTCGTGAATCTTTACTAAGGGCGGGAATAAGTGATGCAGAGATTGTTGTTTTGGCGACCAATGACGACGAAACCAACCTCCTTGGATGCGCATTTGCAAAGAAGGTCTTCGGAGAACAAGTGGGTGACAAAAGAAGTAGTGGACTTACAGCCATCGCCAAGATTCGAGACCCGTTGCTTCTCGATCCATCAAAGGGCGCAGGGCCTTTGGAGAATTGGTCTAGAGCCGATCATGTGGTTTGCGCTTCCGACGAAATCGTTGAACAATTAGCCGCAGGACTTCTTGCCCCTTCGATTAATGAGATTCTGCCACTAGGAGAAACATCTTGGATCGCTGTTTCAGAAGTAATGGAAAATTCACCTCTAATCGGTACAAAGGCAAGTCAAGTAGGCGAGATTTTCGTCGGAATACCATCTATCTATGCGATTAGGAACCCCGGTGAGAAAGGAAACATCGCTACCGGAGATGAGATTATCCAGGAAGGCCAAATTCTCGCTTTCGTCTCCCGCTCTACCGATCAGTTTCCTCAGATTACTAGGGCTGTTGGCAGAAAGGACGAAGATTTTCCTGATAACGCGCAGGTGGCAATCTTTGGCGCCAGTAACTTCGGTTCTAGATTAGCCAAACATTACTTGGCAAAAGGCTCCAGCGTAATTGTCATCGAACCCGATCTTGACTTAGCTAACGAGTTGGTAGGCTCTCCCGTGGGAAGCAGCAAGAGGCTAGATGTAATTCATGGTGATCCTCAGGACGAGGAGTTACTGAGCGAGTTAGGTATAGACAGCCATGATATTGCAGTCGCTGCATTGGACGATGATAACCTAAACATCGCCATCTCAATGCGTGCTAAGGATAAGGGAGTTCCAAGAACTGGTTTATTGCTCAAAGACAGAGCATTGGTTGAGGCTGTCCAGAGAATCGGACTAACTCGTCCAGTTAGTCGTAGATTAGTCACAGTAACTTCACTACTAAAATCAATCCACATGAATGTACCAGGCACTTATCAGGTCATACCTCCAATGCCATCAATTATCTCTATCTCTGCAGAAGTTAGTCCAAACCACTCCTTTGTAGGGAAATCAGTGAAGCAGGCTGAAAAGGCGATAGGTGCGAGAATTGTTCTGGTAGACAGGCAAAAAGACAGTGGTGAAGTTGAAGTTCTGAAGCCTTACATGGTCGAGACAATCGATGTCGACGACAGGATCTACATGTTCCTCTCAAAGAGCGACCTGAAGAAGGTCGAGAGGGCATTGGAGAACTGAAGATGCGCTGGGATGTGGTAGGCCTCGTACTTGGCTGGACTATCCGATTAATCGCAATTCCTCTATTGCTGTTGTTCATATACAGCGGATTCGTTGAGAATGAGGGCTTAGAGTATGCCGCGATGACATACCTCCCCTCATTTTTCCTTTCATTATTCATTGGGCAATCCCTAGTTTCGCTAGCGGAAAATTCTGATGCATCTTCTAGAGTCAGGGACCGAGAAGCATTTGCATCAGTTGCTCTGGGTTGGATTCCAGTTGTCGCAGTTGGATCACTACCGTTCTGGCTCGGCGGCGTGTTCTATGGCCCAAATGAGTTCATTGCCAACGATACTGATTTTTGGGGGATGATGGGCGGATTGCTACATTCTTGGTTTGAGTCCATGTCAGGATTCACAACTACTGGTGCTACTGTGATTGATATTCCCACAAGCCCGTTATGTGCTGAAATGACTGTAGAAGACGACTGCATAGGAAGTCAAAATCGAAGCATCCTAGTTTGGCGTTCAGTATCTCAATGGCTCGGTGGGATGGGTGTGATAATGCTAGGTTTACTGATCTTATCCAGAGTTCTGGGCGGAGGTATGTCACTCGCTAGAGCCGAACTCACAGGCCCAACCATGTCTCAGTTAGGGCCGTCTCTACAGTGGACAGCTAGGCGCCTGTGGATGATTTATGTCGCGCTTACATTCCTAGAATTCGGAATGCTGTATTTCATCGGCGGAATTGGAATGTTCGATGCGGCAAACTATTCACTGACCACTCTTCCCTCAGGAGGTTTTGGAACCTCTGATAGCGGAATTATGGCATTTGAATCCGCTAGAGTTGAGAGTATAATCATGATATTCATGCTTTTGACTTGTATCAATTTCAGTTTGTTACATCTTATTATTGCTGGTCGTTCAGTTGAGGTTTGGAAGGATGAAGAACTTCGAAGTTATTTGCTAATCCTCATTATCGCCTGGCTCGCCATGGCACTAAACCTCTATCGCTCAGCAGGAGACTTTGGGGCACTAGACTCTCTCAGACATTCCTTATTCCAAGCCATTTCAATCTCTAGTACGGGGTATTCTTCCGCCGACTTCGCAACTTGGCCAGTATTCAGTCAGTTTGTATTACTTCTATTGATGGTCATCGGTGCTTCTGCAGGTTCTACCGGTGGAGGCTTGAAAGTATTGAGAATTCGAATTGCATTCGAGCTTGCAAAGAGAGAAGTTGTCAAGATTATACAACCTCGACAAGTTGTAGCAATCAGATTCAACGAACAGGTAATTGAAGAAAGAAAAGTGTGGATTGTTCTCGGAATGATTAGTTCATGGATGGTACTGGTCACATCATCTATGCTTGCAATGTCCTTTCTAGAACCATCACTTACGATGAAGGATGTTCTTTCAATTTCTGTTTCACTACTGGGCAATACCGGGCCGGCTTTAGGCGCATTCGGGCCAACTGCAACTTGGGCAGCCCTCAGTGAACCTTCGATGTTGATTGCTACCTTGCTGATGTGGCTGGGCAGGCTTGAGTTACTAACGGTACTAGTTTTATTGCACCCTAGGACATGGTCTGGCACAGATTAATCAGAACGAATCCAGTGAAAACTGAGTACTATCTGAACCATCATCCTTAGTTGGTTCAGTATCCTCTACTATCTGTATCTCTTCACTAGGAAATTCTTCTAATTCAGAATCATACATCTCAATAATTTTGGTTGCAATCTTTCGGTTTCTCGGTATCCCATGCAGAGCTAGATGACCAACGGCCTCTAGCCCCAGATGCTTTGAGACCGTGAAATCCTCGGGATTGGCACCTAGATTTTCTTCATGAATTGCTAATAGACTTGGCCAGAGATCTTCGCGAACCGATGCCTTGCTTGCCCCCAAATCTTCTGAGATATGACTTACTACAGTGCTAGTTCTCCAAGATTCAGAACCTCTTCTGAGAAAGTCTGGATATCCGATGTATGGGTCAGAATTAGGATCTCTTGCTTGGTATGAAACTGCGGCTTGAGAAGTTAATACTGATCCCCAGTACCATGAACGAAATGCCCTGTTGATGAATTTTGTAGCTAATGCCCTATCTGCTAGACACATTGCATTACTTATCTGAGCCAGCGTTTCAGAGTCGAAAACAGTCTGATTATTCCAAGCGAACCACGAGATTAAGTCATCTGGATCCTTGTCGGAAGACATCAGAACCAAACCAGCCTCTTTGCCAGATTTTGATTTGTATACTTCTCGCATGGCCTTGAAGATATCAATCTGAGAATCTCTGACGGATACTTCTGTGAGTGAAGAAACGGCTTCAATATCGATGTGTCCTTCTTCTATAGCACAAATAGCTTGTAAATCTCGGACCAATGCTCTGAGATCTCCGGGATTATCTTCAATCAAAGACTCCAATGCTCCAGGGTCAATGCTTCTATTTTCGGCATCCAGGACCCTATGGGCTACCCTTCTAAGGTGAACTTTCCCAACGCGATTGAAACTAATCATTTCAGCCTTGGATAGCAACCTGTCTCGATTTCGTTTCCAACTACTATTTCTTCCCCACAGTTTCATTGGTTCATTACAAGTCATGATTATTGGTTGCTGTGTATTTTCTAGAAGATTAAGCAACTCAGCCTTTCCACCTGTGTCACCTTTCAGAACGGTGGAATCTTCCGATGGCTCCAGAGAGGACTCAATCCTCTCATCGGAAACTCTAGCAAAACCTCCGCCCAGATGGTCTACTTCATCCAGTAAAATAAGTGTCTTCGAGTTAGAATTTCCTCCATTGACGAAACTATCCAATGAGATATGTTGTGAACCATGAGTTGCTGCACTTCGTATCGATGCCGCATTGCGATCTGCAGAGGCGTTCAATTCAATGACTGTCCACCCTCTTTCACTAGATACAGCACGAGCCAGAGTAGTTTTACCAACTCCAGGCGGGCCGGAAAGCAGTAATCCACGCTTTGGAGGGGTGCCTTTCTCCCAACGATCCAACCATTGCCGTATTTTTCTCATCGGAGCCTCATTTCCTTCCATCTGATCTAATGAATTTGGCCGATACCTCTCGGTCCAATCGTCGACCGTCTGCGCCACCACGATGCTGTGTGAAAACGGGGTCACATAAGATTCGCGTCAGAACAACGCGCTGAGGTCTCCTCTAGAGAGAGTGTCAACAAGGTCGTCTACAGAGCATCTAATCTGTTTTTGATCATCCCTGCGTCTGATGGTGACAGTACCATCTTCTATTGAATCGTGATCTACAGTAACGGCCCATGGGACTCCTATCTCATCTACTCGGGCGTATCTTCTGCCAATTGATTTGGTTGAATCCATTTCCCCTTTACGGCCGGGAATGGAATTCACTATTGATGTCACATTTTGAGCAATCTCCAACATCTCTGGCTTGTCGAATAGGGGGAGAACAGCGACATCATAAGGGGCAACTCTGGAGTTGAGCCTCATCACAGAATATGGCTCACCTTCTTTTTCGGTTTCAGTAAAAGCGTGATCTAGGATATGCCAAACAATCCTATCAATTCCAAAAGCAGGCTCTATGACATGTGGAGTGAACCACTCTCCATGTACAGTAACTTCGTTCGTTCTTCTTGTTACCATCTCAGGAGTAATTTTAGCCGTTGTACCGTCAGATAGTTGCAACTCGAATGGTAGTTTACTAGGCAACTCAACTAATTGCGAAAGAGCCTCGACCACATTACCAGCGCGGCCCTTGAAAGCAGGCCCAATTACTGATGATACTGGAGATAGGATATCCTTGACTTCTTTTCTAGGGCGTTCGTATTGCCTCCAAGCGCGCAATAATTTGGAACCACTAGCCGCCTCATGCGATTCTAAGTCATGACAAGTTCGATTAGCTATGCCTACGCACTCTATCCAGCCATGCTCTCCATGCAACTCACAGTCCCAGCAGTCTTCAGCGTAATGTGCCATTTCTGTACCTGAATGTTGGCGAAAACGAATCTTTGATTGATCAACACCCACATTCACTAGGAAGTCCATAGTTCTAGCAAGGAACCAAGCTACTGTGGGGTGACGAATTATTCCCTTTGAAAGGGCATCCGAGTAAGTCAAGTTACACTCTCCCGCATGTTCTCCTTCTGGATCTGGTATCATTGTCACAGGAGTAGACCAAACGGATAAGTCAGGACATGGTGGTAATTCAGGATCAATGAAATACTCAAGCTCAGCCATATTGAACTCGCGTAGCCTAATCATACCTTGACGAGGACTAATCTCGTTCCGGTACCCTTTCCCCGTCTGAACGGCGCCGAAAGGAAGACTTTGCTTGAAGTGACGGAATAGTGCAGGATATAGCATGAACATGCCTTGAGCCGTTTCAGGCCTCATGTAGGCAGACCTACCTCTACTCATTGCGCCAATTTTTGTTGAAAACATCAGATTCATTGGCCTGACCTCGGACCAATTCGTTTCAGAACAGGTAGGACAAGAAATTGCCTTAGATAGGATAGTTGAAACTTCATCCGGAGGCAATGAGTCTGGATTATCATGCACACCTTCAAGCAAATGATCAGCCCTGAATGTAGATTCACAACTTTCACATGAAACCATTAGATCATTGAATTCACCTACATGGCCACTAGCGACTAGGACAGCCTCAGGAGTAAGAGTGGGCGAGTCAACTTCTACAATGTCGCCCTGACTTGTCCAATGATCTATCCAAGAATCTACTACTTTCCTTTTGATTCTAGCACCTACTGGTCCGTAGTCCACAAGTCCAGACACTCCTCCATATATGTCGAAGGAAGGTAATACAACGCCCCTACGCCTTAGCAGAGAGGTCAGCCTGTCTATCCTCCTCTCGCTCATGTACTTCGAGTCAGAGTAGAGACTTTCAAGCCATCCTAAGCGAATAGTCAAGGGAGGTGATTGTACAATATCACCAGAGTTACGAGTTTTTCTGTAATCGGGGGAGTTCTGAGCTCTGTAGTGTATGATATTCAGAAGCATTCATTTATCCAATCAGAGCCCTGACAGCCGTACAGTGAGTGGAAATGCCAGAAATTCAGTACATACAGGATGGTATGGAAACCGAGGAACTCCTCGAAAAACTGTCCCCACCTGTTAGGAATTGGTTCAAGGATAAATTTCCTGATTTCACAGATCCTCAGAAGATTGCTATACCTCGAATCATGGATGGAGAACATCTTCTTCTTTGCTCACCAACTGGTTCAGGAAAAACTCTGACCGCTTTCTTATCGATAATTGATGACTTAGTTAGGAAATCTTTGGATGGAACACTCAATGATTCCGTACAGTGCATATACATCTCACCTATCAAAGCCCTAGCTAATGACATACAGAAAAATCTCATTGGACCGCTTACGGAAATAAAGGAGAGATTTCTTCCTAGCAGAGCTAAAGATATCACAGTCGGCCTGCGTACCGGAGATACCCCTCAGAAAGAAAGAGAGAGGATGCTCAAAAAACCACCCCATATCTTGATTACAACCCCTGAGTCGTTGGGACTTGCTCTAGCTTCCAAGCGATTCAGACCATTACTCCAAGAATTGCGATGGATCATAATTGACGAGATGCACTCTCTGGTGCCAACAAAGAGAGGAACCCACCTTTCTTTATCCATGGCACTGATGGATACAGTAGTCCCAACTGATGTCCAGAGAATAGGAATCAGTGCTACTATGGAGCCTCTAGAGTCAGTGGCCGAGTATCTAGTTGCTAGTGACCCAAGAGAAACTGATTCAGAGTCACAGAGTGTTTCGATAGCGAAAATATCTGGTTCTCGCGAACTCGACATGGACATTATTCTCCCAACAGCCAGATTTTCATCCACCCCCGTCAAGGAAATACTCGATCATAACATTGACAGAATCAAAGAATTAGTTGAGGCACATACTACTACACTAGTTTTCGTGAATACTAGGAATATGACCGAGACGGTTGTCCAGAGACTAAAAATCGCCGGATTGGAAGGCGTCGAAGGACATCATGGTTCGATGGACAAGGCAATCAGACTGGATGTTGAAAATCGACTCAAGAACGGCCTACTGAGGGCTGTTGTTTCATCATCTAGTCTGGAGATGGGAATAGACATTGGGTCAGTTGATTTGGTCATTCAGGTCGGATCACCAGGTTCCATTTCTACGGCGCTTCAGAGGATAGGAAGAGCTGGGCACCATGTTGGAGGAGTTCCTCGGGCTCGTTTCTTACCAACATCTCCTCACGACCTGCTTGAGTTAGTATCGCTGCAGAATGCAATACTACAGGGCTCTATGGACATGCTCAAGTTCCCTGAGAATTGCCTTGATGTACTCGCCCAGTTCACCATCGGACTTTCCATTATTAGAGAATGGGACATAGATGAGGGATACGAACTAGTTACCTCATCATGGCCATACAAATCACTTCCTTATGATGATTACATCGAGGTTCTAGACCTGCTAGACGAGGAACGCAGAATATGGGTTGATTGGGAAGAAAATCGCTTCGGAAAGCGTGGATTTGCTCAGATGATATATTACACCAATATTGGTACTATTGCACCCGACAATAATTACCTCGTTTTTACTTCTGATGGAACTCTGGTTGGTCAACTCTCCTCGTCATTCGTATCGAGTTTAAGGAACGGAGATGTGTTCCTTTTGGGAGGATCTACATACAGAGTCTCGAGCGTAATCGGAACCCGTGTGAATGTATCATCTGCTACAGGTTACAGGCCTACTATCCCATCGTGGACTGGCGAGGCCAACAGCAGAACATTTGAACTCAGCCAAGAAGTACTCTCTCTACTAGGACATGTTTCTGTTAGACAGCGTCTAGAGGACGACTCTAGGAAAATCCTGACCGATGCAATTGGACTCAATGCACCCGTTGCAAGCGCGCTATCAGAATTCTTTGAAGAACAAGGAGCTATGACTTTCCAGGTTCCATCATTGGATAGAATATTGGTCGAACAGATTGAAGGTCCACTTCCTACATACATAGTCACTACATGTCGAGGTAGAGCATTTAACATGGCTCTAGGCTACCTATTCGCAGGTATTGCGGCTGAGGATAATGTGATGGTGCATGAAATATCATTTGATGAGAATGGATTCATGATTAAGTTAAGCCACGAAGTTGAAATTTCTAGAATCCCGAAAGTATTCAGATCAGGAGATAGTATTGAGACTCTCAAAAGATATCTGCTAGACTCACAATTATTCGCAAAGAGGTTCAGAGAAGTCTCTTCCAGAAGTATGCTTAACCCGCGGCGCATTGGTGGAGATGAAGTCAGCCCCAAGCAATTCCAACAGAAGGCAGAACGTATCATGCAGAAACATCGAAAGTTGGAGGATTCTGTCATAGTTAGAGAAGTAGTCAGTGAGATACTTCACACCGACTTGGATATGCGACAATTGGATGACTTCATGTCAAGAATGGATTCTGAAGATGTCCGTATTGTTCATCGAAGAGTCAAGATGCCATCTCCCCTAGGGATGACGCTGTTCATGTCCTCGTTTGAGGACTTGTTATCGTTGAGGACTAGAGCCTATCTAATCAAGGATGTCGACCCAGAGATTCTCCGTCGATTACTAGGGGCTAGATCACTCGCTACAGAATTAGATGAGGAGAAACTCGGCGAATACTATCAGTCAAAAGTCGCAGTTCCCACAAATGCAAATGGCCTACTAAGGCTGATGGATATGGGCGGAGGATTAGAGCCCGGACTCACTAATCCGCTATACAATGAGAAACTTAGTGGGATAGAACATGAGGAAATTCGTTCTTGGGTATACGAGTTGGCAGAAAGGGGACTAATTACCAAGATTAGAAACTCTGGTCATGAACAGATTGACGACAAATGGTTCTCTAGTCGTATGGCCGATGTACACGGCACTCTAGGCTGCCTTGCAGTGGCTGGAGCTGCTGAGATGGATGATCTCAAAGATCTTTACACTGGTGGACTTAACTTCGAGAAAGGCACCGATTTCACAGATGGCAAGCCTGCCAAATGGAAACAAACCAGTCTCTCAGATCCTCTTGATTGCCTGCGTCTGAAACTTCTTGATATGCTTGGCTCAGAAGGCCCTCAGACTTCGGATACAATTTGTTCGAGATTACCATTCCCTCAGTCCCAAGTCGAATCCGTTCTACAGGAATTAGAGATGCGAAACCTCGTCTCTATCGGATTCTTTAGGCAAACCGAAGAAGGAGAATATATCCTCAGAATGGATGAGTACCGGATTACAGGAGGTAGTATAGATGTAGTAGACTACAGAACTTTACAAACTCTACTTCTGAACAAATCATTCACTAAACACGAAGAGCCTGCTGAAGCCATACGATCGTCGATACTAATCCAAAGAAGAGATGAGCTTTTCCACAGGGTCAACAATTACAGATTTAGAGACTGGAAGGACATTAAGCACGATTCTGACATAGTTAATGGAAGGTTACTACACAACAGAGTTGGCTACACACTCAAGAGTATGATTCCGATATTGACTGGACTCCGAAGTGAACCTTGGATAGGAGATTTAGAGCAAGAGTTACTAGACAAAATTCCCGAGACTGGAATTACTAGGGCAGAACTACTAGCTGACTATCCCAAAGGAAAGGAGCATGCCCATTTGCAACGCAGTCTCAAGGGAGCAATCAACAATATCGAAAGACAATTGATAGTCTACAAGCAATATCAGGAAGTACCTAACAGGAAACGTTCGTTGGCTACATTCCACAAAGTTCACGGAGTCATTGAGCCGTTACCATTCGAAGATGCTCTAGTAGAATTGATTAACAAAATTGGCCCAATTAGATTGCACACTTTGAGATTCTTCGTCAGTCGCCCAGTAGAGGAATTGGCCGATACTCTGAGGCATTTGGAAGATAATGACAGAATCCAGCGAGTCGTTGCTCTACAGCCCGACCCCACGGATTACTATGCTTCTCGCGAAGATGCAGAGGCACTCATTTCGCCACTTCCTGAAGATAGGAAAATGAGAATCCTATCTCAATCAGATCCATTCTGTAGCCGTTTCATCAATGAAATTAGGTTGATTCTCAAACAAGGCTGGTACCATCCAGTCTTCAAGGGGGTTGACCCAATTGGTAGGATACTTATGTTCGTAGTCAATGATTATCTTGAGATTAAGGATATCAATATCCCTCATTCCTATTTAGACGAATTCAAGGACGCATTCGCTGAGTTATTGGAGAACTATCGCGACCGTCTGGTCGATGTATCTGTTCTACATGCTTTCAACGGCGTACCTGTACATGACTGTGATGAGAATATTCAGGCTATACTCAGTGAACTTGGATTCTCATCTATGGGTGACGGCGAGAGATACATCAGAGGAGGAGTGGTCGAACCACGTTCTAGAAAGGAAGTCTACAGGATGTTATTCAATCAGCATAGAATGCACCAGGATAGTAGGTTTGAGAATGAGACCATGGCTCTTGAACATTTGAATGAAGTCAGAGATGATTTCGCTCTGCGAGGCCGATGTGAAATGTTCAGAGTGGACCTACATTCTATGGCCGCTGCTCATCAATTACACCAAGGAACCAGCCTAAGAGGGCACCAAGTATGGGCCAAATTCGCTCACTTTCAACGCCTTCTGACAATCCGCAATGTAGTTGCTTCAGAAGAGGATGAAGATATCCTACAATTCTTCAGTGAACATAACGATCCTGCAGTATACATGGATAGGCATGCAATGAAGAGGGCAGAATTCAGAAAACTGATATCACCACTTGTTCGAAGCGGGCATCTCGTTCAGGACTATCGTGGGGGTTTCAAAACAGTTTCACCATTAGCAGATACTGATCTATGGGAGGTCAAACGCGACTATCTCAGGGAGTTAGTTAGTCAGTATCCAGTAGTTTCTCTAAAGCAAGTTGAGAGGCTCGCAGGGTCACCTTTCTCAGCTGAAGAGATTAGTGATGTTATGCATGAATTTGAGGAGGATGGAACTCTAATCAAGGGATTCCTAGTTGATGATTTACAGGATATCTGCTGGGGGAGGCAAGAAATGTTGGAAGAATCTTCTTCGATACGTAAGACAAGAGACTTGGTCGTACCTCCTTCAGATAACCTGATTCACTATTTCGGAGGAATTCTGAGAGAGAGATTCGCATTCGGATCTGCCTACATGGTATTCCATAAAGAAGAGCCGATTGCTGCCTTCAAAGCCAACACCAGAGATGGGACAATCGAGATTACCGATTTCGTAGGTGATTCAGATCTAGAGAAAGAAGCTCTCAGAGTGATGAAAGAATTTGCTTGGGAGCATGACACTAAATTGACTGGCAAGCTGTACGAAAAACTGCGTACTCGCTAATCAACTACTAGCTTTGCGAGGACCTAGTCCTTTAGGCAACAGTCTCATGATATGACGATGTAATTCAGGCAATAGATCAAACAGAGCAAGAGCCATCAGAAACATAGCGAACAGGCTAGCAGCCTTGGCAGCGTAACTATGAGCAAAGTCAAACATCTCAATACCCATGAAAGCCCAGTCTGGGTATGAATCAGTGAGCCAGACAATTCCAGCATTACGGAATGTGTTCAAGACATGGATTGTTGGAATTGCAATCAGAAGAGCCCTTATTCTCCGATTCCAATCGACAGTTCGTAATGCTACAATTGCTCCTACAAAGACAATCATTGATTGCAGCCCTGAACAGGCTAGAATAAAACTCACACTTACTAGAGTTCCATCAGAGTGCTCCAGAGGAATGAAGAATCCATTTTCTCCGAGAGGTTCAGTCAAAATCCACCTATTTCCATTCCACTCGGATAGCGGAACTTCTCCTCCTCCATGTAGATCCACCATCATCGAGCCCATTTGGTAACTCCCGAGTCCAGCGAATTCAAGCATGACTTCTGTATTCCATGCAGTTGCATAGACTATTGCCATGTTGAGGTTAGGGACACTGTACGCAATGAAATAGGGAATTACAGCCCAAACAACACAACCACGGAACCAAACCAATGCCTCGGGAGCTTCATTCCAGTTTCTGATTTCCCAGATTCCTAGAGCGATGCCCAAAGGAAGAGCTCCCGCAGTCATCAAAACCAGTACAGGATCTTGAATCTCAACATAGTATGCCGAATGTAAGTAAAGAAATAAGCCAATAGATACCCACCCAAATGCAGAGAAATACGGGGCTTGGCGTAATTCCTGTCGATGAAATCCAATTGCCAGGGATATTGCACCTACTCCACAAATCAGTAGCTTGAGAGCAGAATCGGTAATGCCCAAAGCACCTGCGAGATGCCCGATTAGTAGTCCAAATGGCTCCTCCACGACCTGTTTCGAGTCATTAACCCGTAAATATGATGCCCTCCCCGGGGCAACTGAGTAGTATGAGTTTCGACTTCACTGAATTCGCAGATTCATATATCTCAAACCTCAAAGAAGCCCTAGACTCTTTACCCAGATCCAACCTAGAGCAATTTTGGAAATTGGTAGAGCAGGCACACGAATCTAACTCATGCATTCACTTCATTGGTAACGGTGGCAGCGCTGCTACACCTTCACATAGTGCCGGCGACTGGTCAAAGGAACTATCCATCAGAACTATCTCTCATACCGATAATGTTGCTTCAATGACTGCTTGGGCTAATGATACAGATTACAGCAATATCTTCGTTGGACAACTCACAACCTTCCTTACTGAAGGTGACCTAGTAGTCGCATACAGCGGTTCTGGAACTTCCGCCAATGTCGTCAAGGGTCTAGAATACGCCAAGAAGAATGGGTGTTCAACTGTAGCGGTAACAGGAAATATCAATGGCTCTCAAGGAGGCAAAATCGCAGAAATTGCTGATGTTGCAATTATTTCTAATTCCGGGTCAATGGAGAGAATTGAGGACATTCAATTGATTGTAAACCACATCGTTAAGGAGGCCATCAAGGCTCACAAAGGGTTGTGATAGCCTGCTTGCTCCATGTAGAGATGAAGTTGAACTTGAGGCACCCCTCTTGCTCCCTGAAATGCCAGAAGGAGTTTCATGGAATGGCAGCATCGCTTTCCTCGATCGCGATGGAGTAATCAATGTCGGTTCTGAGAACTATATCAACAGTCCAGAACAAGTTGTATTACTGCCAAAATCTGCAGAATCGATTGGAACAATTCGTAGAATGGGCTACAGAGTCTGTGTAGTAACAAATCAGTCACCTATTGGCAGAGGCCTCTGGACTAGTCAGAATTTAGCTGAAATCCACAAGCGTCTCCAGGAGATGGTTTTGGATAATGATCCCGATGCACATTTTGATCTCATACTGCACAGTCCATACGCTCCCTGGGAGGGGGCATGGGCCCGCAAACCATTTCCAGGGATGTTGGAGGCCGGCAGACAATTAATCGATAATGCTACATTAGATTCTAATCAGTCAGAATTGGAGTTGTTATTTGGTGATGATTGGGTAGATAGGCCAGATGATTCCTCATCTTTCATGGTTGGCGATAGACAAGTCGATATCATCGCTGCAACAAGATATGGAATCAAAAGCTATCTTTGCAATCCCGATGAAGGTCTTAGCGGAGTAATGGAGGACATATTCTGATGTCGAGAGACACCATGATAATCGGTTTAGATGATACTGATCACCCTACTGCTGGTTGCACTACAGATTGTTTTGATGATTTACTAAATCGCTTGATTGAGAGCAACTATGGATTCAGAGTAATTAGTAGAAGATTAGTCAGACTTTGGCCATTCGCGCCAAGAAGAACCAGAGGTAATGGTGCCTTATCTGCAGTTATTGAACTGGAATCCGATACACATCAAATATTTCGCGATGAATGTAAGAGTTGGTTTGAAGAATTACTTGAATCCTCAAAACCTCTAGATTTGACCTCGACTCCATCATCTCCTGTATTGATAATTTCAAATTCAGATGCACCCCTAAATTGGTACAAGGATACGGTAAGGGGATTTGTTGAATTGGAATCTAGACTAGAAGAAATAGAGAAACTAGGCATAGTCATGTTCAGTGGCGATAGAAAATGGGGCGCTATTGGCGCTAGCGCAGCGATTGCATGGTCTCCAGAAATTAACTCAACTTGGGAATTAGTCGCTTGGAGAGATAATGAGAACATTGGTACTGAGCGAACAATCACACCTCAAGCAGTCCGTGAGATGGAAGAGTCTCACCCTAGGACATTCGTGAATCGTGATCCAACCAAAGGTAAGGGCTTGATTGCACCCAGAACTCCTTGCCCCGTATTATATGGAATTCGAGGAGACTCTCAAAAATCGGTAGAAGAAGCACACCATTGGCTACAATCCCGAGGAGATGTGGAAGAGTCCTCTAGATTTGCAGTTCATGTAACGAACCAACTATCTGATGATCATGTAATTGGCTCTTGTTCTGGTACTGTCCTATCTTATCCTCAACACACCAAGGGGGCACACTCCAATCTATCGGTTTCCGTCAATGGTAGAGCTACCAAACTCGTCGCTTTTAGTGAAGGAGGACCTGTGAACAGACTACTAAGGACACTACACCCCGGAGATTCGATTTCTTGGGTAGGACTTACTGCTCCTGACAAATCAATTCATTTAGAGAGACTCTCGTTGGTTAATTCTGTACCTCGAATCACTACGCGTCCGTTATGCTGTGGAAAAGCAATGCGAAGCTCAGGCTCTAGAATGCCTATCAGATGTTCAAAATGTGGCGCATCTTCCGATAGATTTTGGTTAAGTCAGACACATAATTTCACTCCATCCAATTCTACCGAAGACTGGGTGGAACCCACTCCTTCGAATAGACGCCATCTCGCCAGACCTCTTGAGATGGGGATTCCAGGGGCAGAGTAAATGGAATATTCAGACCTGATTACAATCGTCCTATGCTTCACAGCGTTACTATTGATTAGGCAGATTGTACTCACTTCCAGAAGAAACTCTGTCGATTCGGATGTCGATGACTACACTGGTATGGCACTAGATCCGGATGCACTAACCCGTGTGGACGAGCATTCCATGCGGGAATTCGATAGACTGTTAGACAATATTTCCTTTGAAGATGAATAGAATATCCTCATTGCAATGGAGAATGCTATACAATGAGCCCACCTCGCAATGATGTGACCTCCCAAGAGAGAATACCGAGAAGGCCCCTGCCTGATTTTGAGGAGTCCGAATCCGGAGTGATAGGAGCAATTTCTGAGGATGGCTTTCTGAATGTCGCATTAAATGACTCAAATCAGTATGGTCCTCATGCGATGATTATCCTACTCGGAATAGTCGCATCAATAACTGGTATTGTCTTACTGCTGTTAATGGCACTGACTTAGCCAATTACAGACCTCGCTCTAGAAATCGCTTCGTCAACAATACGGCCACTATGTCCAATGTGACCCTCGGGTACGAACAAATCCACTAGTTCTGCATCATTGAATAATGAAGAAACAATTTCATCATTAGAACATGCAGCGTGTAATCCCTGTCCATCAGAAATCGCTTGCATGGATGCTGCACGTAGAATCTCATGGGCTTCTTCTCTAGAAACTCCCTTCTCTACTAAAGCCAGCATTACCTTCTCTGCCATGACCATTCCATTTTGTGATTCGATATTCTCACGCATTCTCTCGGCATCCACAGAAAGATTCCCCATGACACGAATAGTCTTGATTATGATATCATCAAGTAAAACCATTGAATGTGATAATGTGAACCTCTCTGCAGAAGAGTTTGCTAAATCCCTTTCATGCCAAAGTAGAGCATTTTCGTATGAGGGTACAATCATTGAGCGTACTATTCTAGCCAATCCGCAGGCGTTTTCTGCAGTAATTGGGTTGCGCTTGTGAGCCATAGTCGAAGATCCGACCTGCTTCTTGGTGTCGAAGGCTTCTGCCACTTCTGCGATTTCACTTCTCTGTAGATTTCGAACCTCTTGCAATACCTTCTCAACACTAGTAGCCACATTGGCCATCCAACCGACCCATTCAATGTAACGATCTCGTCCAACAACTTGAGTGGTGGCTACAGGAATGCCCAGCCCAAGCTCTTGCATAATCAGGCTTTGTAATTCAAATGCATCGTCACCTTGGGCCGCTCCAGTTCCCACAGCTCCCATGAATTTGCCAGTTGTAGCCCTAATTTCAAGTTCTGATAGTCTTTCATAGTGGCGTACGAATTCATCTACCCATACTGCCACTTTGAGTCCGAAGGTTATCGGCACTGCAGCTTGGCCATGTGTTCTACCCAGCATTACAGTATCGCGCTCTCTGATTGCAATTTGACATAAAGTCTCGATAAGGTCATTCAATACCTCCCTTTGTAAATTGATACTATCTTTGATTTGCAGGGCTACTGCAGAATCAACAATATCGTTACTGGTGGCACCTAGATGGATACACCAACCAGCATCACCAGCAGCCTCAGCCATAGCCTTAGTCAAGGCCATTATATCGTGCTTAGTCTCAGATTCGATTTCATCTACTCTGTCGGCTGTGACTATTCCAGGATCCGAGATATCTGCAATCACATCATAATCCTCAGCACTAACCCTGCCAAGTTGGCAGTGTGCCCATACTAAGGCCCTTTCAACTTCCAACTGTCGGCTATGACGGCCCTCTCTGGACCATATGTGCTTAGCCTCACTGCGTCCATATCTGTAGTCAAGAGGCGATATTGTCACGGTGTTCCCCGTGGTTTGCGGACCCTAGACCCCTGTTTGAGCCTAGCGCATGGCCGCTAGTCTAGCATCTTGTATTGTCAACGACCCCCGACTCCCTTCCCACAGGCTCTCAGTAGTACATTCTATCCTTCTATCCATGCAAGGAGAAGACAATACCACAGTCTCGAACTCTCCGCCTTCTCCGTCAATGTTAAATCGGTGTTTTTGCGAAAGTTGTGCTAACCTTTCTAGGGAGCTATTATCCAACATGGAGCCCAACCAATCTTTACCTAAACCATCTGCTGAAACAGATACAAACATCACTTCAAACCCATGTTCTACTAGTGAATACATGTGTGATTTAGAGTCATGATGCCAGAGAGGACAGTAAGAGATGATACCTAATCTCTCACACATCATTTCTATTCTAGTCCTCTGGTAATCTGAACGCAAAGCACCCACAACCAAGGCGTCAATGTCCATATCGCCATCATGAATAACAAGACTTTCAGGACGAATCCATCCTTCAGGCCAAATTTTTGAAAAATTGTATTCTGTATCTATATCTCCCGTCATAGCTACTTCAAGATCCTTAATTTCAAACTCCACTTCTCCATCACTAAGCACAGGCAACCACGGAACTCCCATAGCAGCACTTTGGAGACCTGCTATAGCTGCCCCAGTAGTCTGAAACATCATCGAATCATCAGATGTGATACCTACTGTGACTAGATATTCAACATCCCATCCTCTCATTGTTGCCCACCAAGCACAGTAAGAGGAATCTTTGCCCGAAGAAGCCAGTACTGCTATCTTCACACCTCTGCGAAATGGGACACACCAATGAATGGCACGATTCACAAGACTACTTTCGACCAAGATTGATAAGAGTCCGCATAGGCAACGACCTGTTATCATGCAGCCAAGCGGACGAGGATATGACCATGGAGTTTCGACCTTCTCACCTGACGGCAGACTGTATCAGGTGGAATACGCCCGTGAATCTGTCAAGCGTGGGACTACTACTGTCGGCCTGAAATATAAGGATGGAGTAGTTCTAATTGTAGATAAGAGAATCTCTAGCAAGCTAGTAATTGCCGACTCAATTGAGAAGATGTATCAGATAGATGACCATGTCGGAATAACCACATCTGGACTCGTCGCAGATGCAAGGCAATTGGTCGACAGGGCTAGAGTGCAATGTCAAATCAATAAAATGACCTACGGCGATCCCATTGGAGTAACTTCTCTAGTGAAGAAGATGTGTGACCATCTCCAGTCGTTCACTCAATACGGCGGGGCCAGACCTTTCGGTACTGCTTTGTTGATTGCTGGTCTTGATAACGAGGGAATTCACCTCTTTGAGACCGACCCATCGGGTGCTTACCAATCATACCAAGCGGGCGCAATTGGACGGGGCAAATCCACAGTTATGGATTACTTCGAAGCCAAGTGGAAGGAAAACATGACCCAAAACGCAGCGATTAAGTTGGGTCTTGAGGCACTTAGAGAGTCAATGGACGATGATTTGAACTCAGATACCGTTGAAATCGCAATTGTCGATTCGAATGGTTACCACAAGATGGCTCATGAGGATGCTCTGAAGCACCTAGAGAAAATCTCCTGATCATCCATGCCTCTAAGTCAGAGATTCCCTCTGGCGCAAACATGGTGAGTCTCGACGACGCAGTTACTGCCCGTCTCGAGAGAGGTGGGGCCAGATACGAGATATTAGTCGACCCTGAACTAGTTCAGACTTGGAAGGAAGATCCAGAATCGGTAGAACTGAGTGAATTACTCGCCGCTGAAGAAATTTGGTCAGATGCAAAAGCTGGCGACCGACCGACTTCAGAAGCTCTAGAAGGAGCATTTGGTACAACTGACCTTGCCCTATGTGTAGAGAGAATATTGAATCAAGGCTCAATTCAACTAACTACTGCCCAAAGAAAGCAAATGGTTGAAGAAAAAATGAAGCAAATTATCAATGAAATATCACTCACAGCCACTGACCCGAAGACTCGACTGCCTCATCCTCAAACCAGAATAGAGAATGCACTTGCTGAGGCCCGATTCAAACCCGATCCTTTCCTCTCTGTAGAGAGACAAGTTCAGGATGCAGTAAACATACTGAAACCAATAATCCCACTCCAATTCATCACAGTCAAACTAGCATTCAAGGTCCCAGGCAAAGATTACGGCGGGGTTATGCAGTTACTTCGGGACTCAATGCAAAGGGAACAGTGGCTCGAAGACGGCTCTTGGGCCTGTGTAGTAGAAGTTCCGGGCGGAATGAGAAATGAGATAATTAGCAGAGTCGCAAATCGCTCTTCGGGTGCCGAGGTAAAGGAACTCGACTGAATTGCACCGTAGGTGCATACATCAACGGTTATGAAGGGAGGGCGGGTCGCGCGGCCCGATAACATGAGTGTTAGCGATACAGCGGACGGACCGCGTAATGGTGGACGAGCACCCTCTCTCGTCGCCCCCGGGGAGGATCTCGGGAAGTCTGAGGGTAGAGAAGCCGGCCATGGCGTCTTAGTGATAGATGGCCGTCTAAAAGCGACCAAGCACGGCAGAATGAGTGAGAAAGGTAACGAAATATCGATTCAGCCTATGAGAACTGCATACATCCCTAGACCAGGAGATCTTGTGATAGGGTATGTCGAAGGATGCACTAACAACATCTGGTTCATGGACATAGGAGCGCCCTTCAATGCAATCCTTCCAATGAGTCTTGGTCCAGGAAATGCCTCATTCGGTGGGACCAGACAGGTCATGGATATCGGTGAGGCTGTACTTTGCAGAGTTCAAGAGGTCGAAGAGACGCATTCAAGTGTAGTCACAATGAAGGGCCTAGGTCTGAGAAAGATCAGATCCGGTACAATCGAGAACATAGAACCTCATCTACTAGGCCGATTAATCGGTAAGAAGGGTAACTCACTGAGAAACCTGAAGGATGAATCAGATTGCAGAATTGTTGTCTGTGACAACGGCCGTGTTTGGGTCGATGGAGAATTCGATGGAGTAGTTTCTGTAAGGGACAGACTTAGAGAAATGACTCACGAATCAAAAGCAGTTGGAGGTGTTGCCTGATGGGAGGATACGGAGATGTTCAGATGATTGATGAGAATGGAATTAGAGCGGATGGCCGTAAGGCTGGCGACCTGAGGCCGATTGAGATTGAGACTGGAGTAATTCCAGTCGCCGACGGCTCAGCCCGTGTCATTTGGGGTAACAACCATGCAGTTGCTGCAATCTACGGCCCAATGGAAGCACACCCAAGGAAGATTCAGAGACAAGACAGAGCGGTTCTAGATGTAAGATACAACATGGCACCATTCTCAACTAGTGACAGAATACGCCCCGGATTTAACCGACGCAGTAGAGAAATCAGTAAGGTTACCGCAGAGGCACTTGAGAGCGTTGTACTCGTAGAGATGTACCCTCGCTCAAAAATTCGTGTTGAGATTGAAATTCTAGCAGCTGAGGCCGGAACTAGATGCGTTGGAATCACTGCAGCATCGGTCGCTCTAGCTCATGCTGGAATTCCAATGACTGACATGGTTGTTTCCGTGGCATCTGGCAAAATCAATGATGTAGTTGTCTGTGACCTCAACAAGGAAGAAGACAACTATGGCGAAGCAGACCTTCCTATGGGAATCCTGCCGAACTCAGGAGAGTTGGTATTCCTTCAAATGGATGGAGATCTAACTCAAGAAGAGTTCCAAGAGGCATGGGACTACAATATGGAAGCGGCTCATGATATTCACAGAATCATGGTTGATGCACTTAAGGGAGGTGAGTCCTGATGGCAATCCCCTTAGTTCCACAATTGCTCCGTAATCACCTATCAGAATTGGCTGAACAGAATCAGAGAATCGATGGCCGTGGCCAATGGGAATCTCGTGAAATAGATCTTCAGACCAATGTATTGCCTAATGCTGAAGGTTCTGCTATGGTCACAATGGGAGATACCATTGTCTATGCGGGCGTGAAGTTCCAAATCATGACACCTTATCCTGACAGACCTAACCAGGGCGGATTGATGTGTAGTGCCGAGGTTAGGCCAGTTGCTGGACGTAATTGGGAAGCTGGGCCTCCAAGTCCCGAATCAATCGAGCTTGGCAGAGTGGTTGACAGAGGAATTAGAGAATCTGGATGTATCGATGTAGATGATTTGTGCATCATCCCTGGAGAGAAAGCATGGCAGGTCATTCTCGATCTATTCGCTGTCTCGGATGATGGCAATCTGTTCGATGCCTTTGCTTTAGCCGGTATTGCTGCTCTAAGAACTGCAGTCGTGCCAGAAGTGAAGTTTGAGGTGAGCGATACAGATAGGCCACTTCCCGTTTCGAAAACCCCAATCATGTGCTCCTATCATAAGGTCGGCGGCAGATATGTCTACGACGCTGATGGCAGGGAGGAATTAGGTGGCGACGAGAGAATCCACATCACTTTAGGCGATAATGACAATGTTCATTCATTGCAGAAGGGTCTAAAGGGAATCTTCACGGCGAGCGAATTCGCTGAAATCATGGAGCATGCTAAGTCAAGGTGCGGTGAACTCAGAGATTTGGTACACGGAAGTGAGTAGATGGCAAAGAGAACTCAGAAGTCAGGTACCACTGCTCGATTCGGCTCCCGTTACGGAGTAAGCGTTAGGCGTAGAGCCGGTGCTGCACTAAAGAAGAAGTCTCGACACTATACTTGCCCTTCTTGCAATTATCAGAAAGTCCGCAGGAAGGCCGCGGGCATCTGGGAATGCAGAAAGTGCAATCATACATTCTCTGGAGGTGTCTGGGAGCCATTTACTAGAGCCACAGATTCCAACAATAGAATCATCCGCAGATCTATGGAGGGGGCAACAGCTACCGACATGGCCGTTATCGCTCAACAGGCTGCATTGGACTATGAAAGAAATCTGTCCGAGAGTGAGGCCGATGACTCAGAGGAAGAGTGAGTCCGCACGACTCAACCTTCGCGTTAAACACAACCAAGCTCCAGCACTAGCTGCTTCATTGACTACTGAGGCAAGTTTCGACCTTACCGGTGATAATTCTATTTTGCTAGTCGAAGAGGCGGCTAATTCAATTGTTGATCTCAGGGCGAGATGGAATACGCTGATGCGTGGGTTAATTGCATCAGAGCATGTCCTATGTATCGGAGGGGACTCAAATGAGTAATGCTGAGGCAGCGGCTCAAGAGCTTCAGGCAGTTGCACAAGAACTCCAGATGGTCCGTTCTCAATTGCAAGCTTTGTCCTCTCAGATTTCCGAAATTTCAATCACTTTGGACTCACTAGATTCCCAAGATCCAGACAGGCCTGTTTACAGAGCCGTTGGAAATTTGTTGCTTGAGGTTTCTGATAGAGAAGCCTTGAGGGTTGAATTAGACGCGTCTAGAAGTGCCTTTGCAGACCACTCTTCTAAGTTAGAAGAGAGAGAAACCAGTCTTGTTTCTCAATACGAAGAACTAGTGAAGTCCTTCGAAAGTCGGTGAAGACATGACCAGTTCAGAAGTCTCGCCCTTGATGCTCGAGTTTCAGAACCTGATGAAACAAGTGCGTAAAGGAGACATAGCCAATTTTGCTGTGAAGTCTAATGATATCTTAATTCGCTCAAGAGCCAGCGCCGAGAAAGAGCCTGAAGTCGAAGCCTTGACCCGTATGGAAAGAGCACTATTTGGAATCGGTAATCAAGAGAGAATTGGGGCTGAACTTAGGTGGTGTATGGATAGAATGAATGCTATAGCCCCGGGTTCCTTAAATCACGGAGTTTCGATATTGAATATGGCTGCGTGGCATCGAAATAATGGTGAGACGATGATGGCTCTAGCAACCCACTCGAATTTATCTCCCTCCAGTGGACATCCCATACAACTACTCGGCTTATCCAGACTCGAAGTAGGGAGAATGCTGGCTTCGTTAGATGATCTATCCACGGCAATGAGACATCTTTGGGCAGCCAGAAGTTACCTAATGGAATCAGACATGTTTCCTGAAGCCCTAGCAGCATCTCTTGAATGGCTCGACATTGCTCTTGATGAGATAAATGACATAGCACCAAGAATGCAGGAGAGAATTGAGAAAGCCAAGCCTAGAAATGAGCCTGGTACTACATGGATTCCTGCTAATTCTGAGGATGTCAGAGAAGTTGTAGAGATACTACTCCCAACTCTGTTGGCAGATGTGAGTGGAATTGATAGATCGGATCTAGGTCTAATTATCGATGCTGCAGAGATGCTAGACGAAGAGGAATGGATAGACAGGTTAACTGATAAGGTTGCAGATATTCAGGACCCTAGACTCTTAGAATTACTCCAATCATGAGATATGATTGCTTCAATCTCTTCGGCACCCCATCCCAAATTTTCAGGAATTTCGACGCACCAACCCACTTCTTCGATATTTGAATCAATTGAGCCCCAAGACAAAGGACCAGGTTCTTCTTCTACTTGGACCCAAACTACATGTCCACCTTCTACTAAATTAGATTCGATTGCAACTGCAATTCCCAATAGTCCAGTCTCTTCAAACAATTCCCTCAAGGCAGCTTGTTCGATTTCTTCACCTTCGGAAATAGCACCTCCGGGCAACTCCCATCCTCTTTCCGTATGTAGTACCATTATCCAACTATTATCGGGCGAATTCTTTGATGTAGTCCATGCCAATGCAAACTCTTCAGTCATAACATCCCTCTTATCTCTTCGACTTTCTCGACTGCTCCCTCAACGCCTTCTGCAGCCATCCTCCTAGCCAAGAAGAAAGCCTCAGTGAATCTTTCTTCACTCAACAAAACATCCACTTCGCCCATTGTTGGATTATTATCATCTTCAAAGAAGACTTCTGTTGTTGGAACAGCCTGACTAGCCAGTGTCTGCATCCTGCTTAGGAACTCAACTTTTGACTCAATTCCTGGCGCATTCCATGTTGTTGTTACATTATCATCCATCTTTGATTCCATCCTCTCTATGAAGCGGTCTCTAGTTGGAATCTCTGGGAAGTGCAATTGAGCCTGATCATAACACATCCAAGCGTTATCATACTCTCCTCTTCTCTCATGCATTCTTCCTAATTCGGACCATGTTTCGTGATTGTTTGGTCGGTGGGCTAGGACTAATTTTGAGAGTTCTAGAAATTCCTCTTCAAATCCGGAATCTCTCAGACGTTCTAACCTCCTTGAGAATAATACATTTGCTCGTATATCAGTCAAATCTAATGACTTTAATCTTTCACAGAAATCCTGAACCCCATGTTCAACCGCGTTAGTCTTCTCCCACCAATTATCAGGATCTAGTGGGTCTGCACTTAGACTCGCCTCAAGAATTTGTGAACCCGTTTCAGTCATGTCAACATTCTCCAATTGTTTCAATGATTCCGGGTCTCTACCTAACACAGAAAATAACTCCACTAGAACGGCCCGAATCCCCGCATCATCTCCAGATAACAACTTAGTTTCAACAAGAACTCTCCAATTATCAGGATGAGTGAAGTCATGCAAAACTGCCTGCCTCGCACTCTGTTCTGCCCAACTGAGATAGTCTGAATCGTCTTTTGACATATCGATGAATTTACGAGCCTGACTTCGATGCCTATTGCCCAAGCTGCGCCTCGGGTGTTGAAGGCTTGCGCCTATATCTGTAGCCATCAAATACCTCACAGTACACTCTCATAAGGAGAGCGATCGATACCAGGTGGTAAAGTTGCATCGATACCGATTTTACTGGTCAAACCATCTTCGCCTCTGGAAGGATCTAGACTCGAACCCTTCTGATTAGATAGGATTACTGTGTCCTTATCGGGCTGCCATCGCGTCATTAGAGCCCATTCTACCCTAACTGGATTAGAGCAATCTATGTCAGTATCTACAATAGTAACCTGCTTCATTGATCCATGACCATTCAAAGCCGCATGTATTGCCTTAACACCATCACCCTCTTGCTGGGGTGTTATTGATACAACAGCCGACAACCATCCACTTCCACCATCGGTCATGTAGACATCGGTGCAAGGTACAACTTCATTCACTGCAGATTTAATTGTTGGTGCACGAGGCAGACCCATGAGCGTCCTATGTTCAACTTCTGCAGGAATGAGGGCATGAAATACCGCTCCATTTCTGTGATGGACGGCATCATATTCAATGACAGGCTCCTGTCTGATGTCGTCTACTGTTCCTGTAATGTCAACATATGGCCCTTCATCATCGTCTCTTAGGGTAATCCTTGCCTCCATAGCGTATTCTGAGTCTGCAGGCACTTGAATGCCATTTGACAGAGTAACCAACTCTAGTGGCTTACCATGTAGCCGCTGATGAAGGGCTGCTGCCACAGTTAACTCGTCTAAGTCATGTGTGAAAGACATGGCCGCTGCCAACAGAACTGTTGCATCAGGACCGTTTACTACAGCGATATCTATCTCTTCTCCATTAGCTCGTGCCTTATCGGTCATGGTCCTCAGATGTCTAGGGACAAACCGAGAAACACAATGATTAGCATCGCGTAGAAATTGTCGGTGGAATGACATATTTCTGATACCGTCATATTGGGCAATGATCACAGAAGCTGATTGATATCTTCCTCTATCTTCGGGATAGTGCCAAGGGATTGGAATTGCAGTAAGATCTACTTCTTTCTGAGTATTCTCGAATACTGCAGCATTTTTCTTATCCACAACTATTGGTTCTTCGGGATTATCCATGGCCCAAGCTAGGATATCAATTAATTCCCCTGGTGATATATCGAATATAGAGCACAAACGGTCTCTGGCCAGAACATTGAGAGCTGAACGAAGCCCATCAGTACCTTTGATTTGATTGAACATCACGGCCTTATGGCCTATTGAAGTAGAATGATCCAACATGTCGTGATTCACACTAATTTCTCGATTGACCTCTTCGATTCCATCTAACAAATCCCTGAAGGCCATAATTAGGGCCCGACGCGTCTTCTGCTTCAATGTTGGTGAGGTTAGCGCATCTAGACGCTCACCTATGGTGAGTCCGTCATGCTCTTATATGGCGGGTAGGTCGGCGGGGCGTCATTCTGAGGTGTACACTTGGGTCGTGGATTGTTCTCCGGTTCGAAGATGAAGAATGATCGTAAGAAGTATCGCTGGAAGGAACGCAAGTTCAGGGACCGCGAGATCAAGCGTCGTCAGGGAGGAGTTCTCAAGCACGATCCTCTCAAGGGCAGTACACAAGCCAAGGGCATTGTAATTGAGAAAGTCGGTTTCGAAGCCAAGCAGCCTAATTCAGGAATAAGAAAGGCGGTCAAGATTAGTTTAATTCGGACCGGCAATAAACTCACTGCATTCGCCCCTGGGGATGGTGCAATTTCATTTATCGACGAACACGATGAGGTTCTAGTAGAGGGAATTGGTGGCAGAATGGGTAGGTCCTACGGAGATCTTCCCGGTGTACGATACAAGGTAATCAAGGTCAATGGAGTATCTCTAGATGAGATGGTACGCGGCCGCAAGGAGAAGCCAGTTAGGTGATTCGATGTCTGAAGAAGCAACCATGGAACAGGAGAAGCCTATAGCAGGCATCGGAACGATGGTTTTCGGAAAGTGGGATGCTGCGGAAGTGACCTGTGCAGACCCCGGTCTAGCCCCATACATCAATCTCACAACAATCGGCACACCGCATTCAGGCGGTAGACACGCAAATGCATGGTTCGGCAAGTCGAAGTTGTCAGTAGTCGAGCGCTTTATCAACAACTTGATGCGAACTGGAAAATTCTCAGGCAAGAAGCAACACTGCGCCAGAGCCTTCGAAAATGCACTTGATAATATCGCTCAAAGGACCGGCGAGAATCCTCTACAGAAATTCATCGATGCAATCATTGAGGCAGCTCCATGCGAAGAAATCACTAGAATTAAAGTTGGAGCTGTTAGTCAACCCAAGGCAGTAGATTCCTCCCCTAATCGCAGACTAGATATTGCATTGAGAAACATCGCAATGGGTTCGGCTTCTGCCACAGCTAAGAGTCGAAGAACACTAACTGAAGGTATCCAATCTGAGCTCTCGAAGGCCGCAGAAGGTGACATCACTTCTTTCTCGGTAGCAAAGCGCGAAGAGATAGAGAGAATCGCTGCATCTGCTCGATGATGGCTTCATCTCTCAACAAGACTACTGAGAGTCGTTTCAGTTGTATCACAATCGGCTTTATGAACCGATGTCAGGTGGCCGCGACAGCAGGTGTTAGCAATGGGTAGGAAAGAGGACAATATCAAGCGTGCAACAGAAGTAATGCACCAAAGGGAAAGGATACGCAATCTAGCTATTGCTGCCCACATTGACCACGGCAAGACTACACTCTCTGACAATCTAATTGCAGGTGCTGGGATGATGTCCGAGGATCTCGCAGGGAAATCTAGAGTACTTGACTTCGATGACCAAGAAAGCGCTCGTGGAATAACCATCAATGCTGCAAGTGCCTCTATGGTTCACAGCGTAGGTGGAGATGACTACCTGATCAATCTCATCGATACTCCAGGACACGTTGACTTTGGAGGAGATGTCACAAGAGCCATGCGCGCAGTAGATGGTTGTATCATTCTGACTTGTGCAGTTGAAGGTGCTATGCCTCAGACTGAGACCGTCGTTAGGCAGGCTCTCAAGGAGAAAGTTAAGCCGGTACTATTCATCAACAAGGTTGATCGTCTAATCAATGAACTTCAGGTAACACCTGAGGATATGATGAACAGATTCCAAGAGCAGATAACCAGAGTTAACACTCTGATACGCCAATTCGCTCCAGAAGAACACCGTAAGGACTGGCAAGTCAGTGTACAAGGAGGTACTGTCGCATTTGGTTCTGCATACCACAATTGGGGAATTACATTACCTTACATGCAAAAATCAGGAATTAACTTCCCACAAATCTTTGAGCATTGTCACAACGAAGAGCAGAAAGAATTGGCAAAGAAGGCCCCCGTTCACGAGGTTCTACTCGATATGGCTGTAGAAGTTCTACCGTCACCGCTTGTGGCGCAGAAGTACAGAATTCCTAATATCTGGCAAGGCGATCTAGAGTCGGATACAGGGAAAGCGATGATTGGCTGTGATTCCGATGGTCCACTTTCACTAATGATTACGAAAATTTGGATGGACCCGCACGCTGGCGAGGTTGCGGTTGGCAGAATCTATTCTGGCACAATCTCCCATGGAGAGACGGTTTGGGCTCTTGGAGGCGCTAAAGCAGAGAGAGTGCAACAAGTTAGCATGATGGTAGGCGGAGATAGAATCCAAGTTCCAGAGGTTTCCTCTGGTAACATAGTTGCTTTGACTGGTGTTCGAAGCGCTGCTGCAGGTGTAACAATCACTAGAGAGGAAGACGCCACTCCATTCGAGGCTATCAGACACTACTCTGAGCCTGTTGTCACTGTTGCTGTAGAACCCAAGTCGATGAAGGATCTTCCAAAGTTCATTGACGCCCTAAGAAGCCTCGCAAAGGCAGACGCTTCTCTACAAGTTTTCACCAACCAAGAGACCGGGGAGGCTCTATTAGCTGGAATGGGAGAATTGCACCTTGAAATCACAGTCTACAGACTTGAAGAGGAACAGAACATCAAGGTTTCAGTCAGTGAGCCGATTGTTGTTTACCGCGAATCAATCTCTCAAGACAACAAGGGACGTGCTTTCGAGGGCAAATCTCCGAACAGACACAATAGGTTCTACATCGAGACAGAACCTCTGCCTGATGATGTTGTTAACGCCTTGAGGGAAGGCACTTTCGGAGATGGACCAGTTCGTAACAAAGATGCAAAGGCAGTAGGTGACCAATTTGCAGAGTTTGGATTGAATAAGGACATGATGAGAAAAATCTACGCAATTAACGGTACCAATGTACTCGTAAACGATACCAAAGGTATTCAGAATCTGCACGAAACAAGAGAACTCATAATCGAGGGATTCAATGATGTTTGCAAGAAGGGACCAGTAGCCGATGAGCCTTTGATGGGAGTCATGGTAAGATTGGTTGACGCAAAACTCCACGAAGACGCCATTCACCGCGGACCAGCACAAACTATTCCAGCAGTCAGGAATGCAGTGAAAGGAGCACTAATTAGATCCAAGTCTGTAATCTTTGAACCAATCCAGAAAATCCGCATCGATGCTCCAAACGATGTAATCGGCGGAGTTACTAGAGAAGTCACTACACGCCGCGGTATAATCGAAGATATGCCAGTTGATGGCGGTACAGCCAGTGTTATCGGCACCATGCCAGTGGCAGAAACATTCGGATTCTCTAATGACATAAGGGCGGCTAGTCAAGGCAGAGCAGTATGGAATACTGAGAATGCAGGGTATGTTCACTTGCCACCGAACCTGTTTGGTGATGTGACCGCAGAGATCCGTGAAAGAAAGGGACTCAAGCCTGAGATACCAGGTGAAGCACATTACATGGATTGAGACTAGTTGATTCGTATCAATTGAAAATCAGTCAACTCTCTGAGTATGGATACAGCATCGTTGTCAGTTAACTTATCTAGGCACTCATGAGCCAATGCATGGTGATGCATCGCTCTATCTTTCGCGTACTGAATAGAACCACTATCATACAATTCTTGCACGGCAGCAACCAAGTCTTCATCGGAACATTCGCCCGCCCCATACGCCTTACTAAAAGCAGGCATCTCTTTTCCACACTGTAGGGCATGGATAGCAATCAGGGTCTTTTTACCTTGGACAATATCAGATCCAGCAGGTTTACCGAGAGTCACTGTATCTCCGGTTATATCTATCAAATCATCCATTAATTGGAAACATAATCCTAGATTGAGACCCCATTTTTCCATATTCTCAACAATCTCGGGTGAAGCCCCAGCAAGAATTGAACCAGTCCCAGCGCATGTCTCGAACATCACACTCGTTTTTCCAGTAATCATAGCAATGTATTCATCTTCACTGACTTCTTCTCGTGTTTCGAATGAGATATCTTCTTGCTGTCCATCTGCCACATTTCTAACCATCTCACCAATAGCCCGAACTAGGAACGCTAACTTATCGGAATCAATATCTGGTGACTCTGCGAGAATCTCAAACGCTACAGCAAGCATAGCATCACCTGCATTTATCGCAGTAGAGTCATCATAAGCCACATGCACAGCATCTAAACCTCTTCGAATTGGATCCTGATCCATCAAATCGTCATGTACCAAGGTGAAGTTGTGTATGATTTCTATTGATGCTCCCAGAGTATAGTGTCCTTCATGCGCTTCACCTACTGCTTCGCCAACTAGCCTAGGAAGGGTAGCCCTCAACCTCTTTCCACCGCCTGAGAATAAGTGAGTCATTGCTCCATGCAATCGTTCTTGCTTCATTTTTGAGAGGCTTTGCATAATGACTTCTTCGACTTGCTCCTTATGCTGTGCTATGGCATCCAATAAGTTCTTTCCAGGTGGTATTGGATTGCCAGACATATCAACCTCTCCGAAATGACTTACTCCAACTTTGACAGGTGCAGTAAGAATGTCGGGATAGGACCCATCCAAAAATTCGCCCCATAGCAACCTAAACCAAGGGGCTACGATTTGATCTTTCCAGAAACCTTTGCCGGACATCATCTCATCTATTTCAGTTCTAGCTACCCACCTAGTATCAGATATTTCATTTGGATTTGGATTGAACTCAATATTATCTGCTACAGCCACTAAGACATGGTCTACTTCCCTTTCTACCCAATCAGAGTCCCACCGACATTCATAGTGGAATGACCCCAAGTGTCTGAATTCAATATCAGAAATCTGACTCTTAGATATGCCCAGCTCTTGGTGTAATTTACGCCGGGCTGCATTCATTACACCAGTAATCACATCTTCATTCTCGCCAGGAATATCCAGTGGATGACTACAACATGTATTTGCCCATACGGATGGAAATGTAATCTTGTCATCAGATCGTTTTTGCACCAACATCCGCCCATCCGAATCGAAAATTAGCACACTAAATGCTCGATGTAACAACCCTTCGCCAAAGTGACAATCCAGCTTTGATTCAGAACCTATACTATTACCCTCCAAATCAACTAATATGCAGCGTTCAGCCATCATCTCTGCCTGAGAACCGTCGTGACCCTCTAGTGCAGAGGTATCCGAATCAACTGCCATGTATGTGCGAATGTACGGTGGCATATAACCCAATATGGATGTCAAGACTGGTTATCGCGAACTATTCTGGTGCCAATAGTTTCTCCCTTTGAGAGAACTTCAAGCATTCGATTAGGTACTCTTCCATCCATGAACCAAACATGATCTGAAGACTCCACAATTTCTGATGCGCATTGTAATTTCAATAAGATACCACCAGTGACATCGATAGCACTATCATGCTCCCCAACAAGACCTTGAGATTTTGACCATCGCTCAATAAGTACGGAACTATCCGAATCAGGAGGTCCGGTCAGAAGGCCAGATGAGTCTCCTAATAGGAACACGCATAGGACTACATCGGGTAGTTCGTTAGCTAATCTAACCATCAGATGATCTCCTGAAAGAATCCCAAATTTCTTCTCGCCAATAACTGGCACAACATCTCCAAAGCTAACTGGGACAATATCTTCTGAATTACGCTCAAACCTACTGACATCTCCAGCGAATCCAATTCCAATTCCATTTACCCAATCTCTAGGTGGGAATGACTCACAACTAATACCAACTCCTCTTAGGGATTCCATAACCATCGAATTAAGCTCGTCCATATCTCTCTGGATAGTATCAATTGCGGAGAATTGATTCTCAGATATCTCTGAATCCAGACCTTCGCTGATTTTCCATTTCTTTGCTTCAATATGGCCATAAGATCCAGCACCATGAATCACAATAACAGAGTGACCCATATCGATAATCTCCGATATAACACGAGATACAGAGTCAATACGATCCTTCAGTGCAGTCTTGTATTGCTGTTTGTCAGTAATTAGGCCACCACCAAGCTTGATGATCACCCTGCCCATGAATTGGCCATGGGCTATACGACTTAGCATATACCGTAGATTCATGACTGATGGGCACATGAGGCTACCATGAGCGGCACCTCAGAGATTGAGCAGTACCAAAGATGGTTACAGGCTCGTTTAGCCATGTCGGAGAATATTGAGGACCCTGCGGAGAGAGATAGAGTCAACATCCAGATTGAATCTGCAATTCAATTAGCTATTCAATACCGTCAAATCCTAGAAGAGCAGTCTGAATCAGTTCCTTCTCCTTTTACAGAATTGTCATCCCAAGTTCGCGTTGTAGAGGAATCAAATCTCGAAAAAAATGAGGTATTGGACTCTACTGTTTGTTCCGGGTGTCAGGAGCCAATAAGTGGAGACTTAGACTTCTGTCCAGCTTGCGGAAAATACAGGTAACTATTCTTCTTCATCCCAGTGTACTCGGGCCAATTCATACTCTGGATGATCGTTAGGTATGAGTGAGAGATATTCAGCAGATACTTCGTCGGCCAGATATACAGTAACACCTGCATGCCAGATGGTATCTCCCGAAGCTACCATTCTAGCAGTGTCTACTTCTAGCAACGATGGTAGTTGATGATGAACATGTCCTGCTTCTGCAGCAGATCTGATACTGGCAGAAAGGTGTACATGTGATCTTCCACTAGGCCTTAGTCCGACCTCAAGTAAATTATCCGCTTCTTCGGGGTCACAAGGGAAGAAAAGAGATTCTGGAATGTTATCTGTTGGTAGATCTAGCTCAATTTCTACAGTATGGCCATATGTGGCTCTAATCATATTCCCACGAACTTCGTATCTGCCCTTGGGATCAGTCTCAGAAATTGCTCTGAAGTGATGAGGTCGTAGCCAATGATATCTCCTTTTATTCGATCCCTTAAATTGCTTAATGATGTCCTTTAGGTCTATCCATCCATTAATATCCATTTCCAAATCAAACTTCTCAGGAGCATGCCTCAAAACGAGGGCGAGCCTTCTAGCCAAACCGTCTCTTTCGCCAGTTCGCATGATGAAACGACCTTCTGAGTTGCATGCTGGACACAAGTCATCATCTGCGTAGTATCCATGGTTCGTACATTCCCTAATCATAGTATCAAATCGTCGAGTAGCAAGCATCTCATGAACCCCTCGGTCTCAAACATCTTCTGCTAATGGGCATAGTCAATGGTTATGTGAGTCCTCTTACTGGTAAAGCCATGGGCGCGGTAATTGTTGATTGGGCAAGATCTCCATTTCACCGTGCTCACAAGGGCGATTTACATTCATTCAGACCCGACGATATTGCTAGCCAAGTTATTTCTGGTTTAGCCAATAGAAACGATATTGAAGCATCCAATTACGATGATTTAATCCTTGGATGTGCATATCCTGAAGCAGAGCAAGGATACAATCTAGGTCGCCTAGTGACTGCCCTATCCGGGTTCCCTAATACAGTTCCAGGCATGACAATCAACCGTTTATGTGGATCATCTATGCATGCTATCCTATCTGCAGCCTCCTCTATCGAATCAGGTTGGGGTGATTGTTACATGTGCGCAGGAGTAGAATCAATGTCTCGAGTTAAGCGCAGAGGTTTCAATTGGAGTCCAAATCCTAAATTGAGTATAGATTGGCCACAGGCTTATGTTGAGATGGGAGAGACTGCAGAGAATGTAGCTCAGAAGTGGAATATCACCAGAGAACAGCAAGAGCAGTTTGCTTATGAGTCTCATATCAAGTCATCGAAAGCAGTATCAGATGGTAATTTCTCTGACGAATTAATAGAGATAAATTCAGACTCTGCTTCTGTTAGTGATGATGGTTGCATTCGTTTTGAACCATCAATTGAGGCTATGTCCGGACTAAGGCCCGTATTTTCCGATTCAGGTACAGTTACTGCTGCCACATCTTCTCCATTGACTGATGGAGCCACCGCTCTAATTGTTTGTAGTGAAGAGTTTGCATCTTCGCATGGTTTGCAGCCATTGGTGAGAATTGTATCCGGCACAGCAACAGGTTGCAAACCTGAATTGATGGGAATGGGTCCAGTTTCAGCAACGCAAAAAGTTCTTGAAAATGCAAATTGGGAAATTGACTCTGTCGATTTGTTTGAAATTAACGAAGCATTTTCTTCTCAAAGCCTAGCAGTAATCTCCGAATTAGGCATTGACATTGGTCGTGTAAATATCGATGGGGGCGCAATCTCAATTGGCCACCCACTAGGTGCTTCTGGAGCCAGAATTACAGGTAAAGCAGCCTCATTGCTCAACAGAACTGGAGGCAAGCGTGCAATAGCGACCATGTGTATCGGAGGGGGCATGGGTATGGCTATGGCACTAGAGAAGATCTAACTCATAGTAACCAGTTTACTACCGCAATTAGGACACATATCATCTGTACTCATCCTAGAAGGGATTACTGCTAGAATACTATTACAGTTAGGGCAAGTAGATAGAATCTCAGATTCTCCTCCATCGTATAAATCAGAAGTTATGTGAGAATGATACCATGCAGAATATGCTTCATTACGCATTGTTGAAACTCTTCTCAATGTAGATACACCCAGAAGAGTAAGTGCTACTGGAAGAAGGAAACTTCCATCATTACTATTTGCGTAGGAAATCAAACCTAGTACTCCAAGTATCAGAAACAACGATCCAGTTAGTGAAAAATTAGCAATTCCGACATTTATGCCACCAGCTGATTTTCGATGTAGTAGGATAATGGAAACTACTCCAAGTGGTACAAGAAGTAGTGCAGCTAGTAGGGCAAAGAGTGTAATGGCACTTCCAGTAGCACCAAATCCACCCATTAGAAGGACCAATAGGAGAATACAATCCATAAGCGAGAATAGAAGTAAATGCCCATGCAATCTACTCATCGAATCTTTGCCCATGTGGCCCGATTGACACCAAGCAGAAGAATCTTCATCTTGCGACGAACTCATGAATGACGATGTAGTCGGAATGTTGTGTCATCCGATTTAGGTGTAGAGGTCCAAGGCGATTCTCTCGGTGGGCGTAATGTGTTATTGGTCGTTTCAGGAGGAATTGCGGCCGTTGAATCTGTTAAATTATCTAGAGAGATTAGACGCCATGGTGCTAATCTCAGCATCATCATGACGAAAGACGCAAACAAGGTCATTACTCCATTAGCACTGTCTTGGGCTGCAGCATCACCAATCATTACCGAATGGGATTCCGAAATGTCTCAATTATCGGAGTTTGACGGGATCCTTGTAGCTCCAGCGACAAGAAATACAATTTCTAAGCACATTCATGGCGTCATGGACTCTCCTGCAATGATGGCATTATCGGCTGCAAGGGGCAATAAGACTCCTTTGATTTTCGTGCCTTCAATGCATACAGATCTATTCGATGATCCAGTTACTAGTGACTTAATCAATTCTTTAGAGTCTGAAGGAAGCCACATTATTCTCGATCAACCCTCCGAAGGTAAAAGAAAACAACCGAATCACATTCAGATTGTTGCCGAATTGTGTAATTGTATCAATCAAAGTCTACCAGATAGAAAGAATGTGGCAATAACTCTTGGAGCGAATCGAGCTCCAATAGACTCTGTTCGCGCCATTCAGAATGCATCATCGGGAGCAACAGGATGGCGAATAGCCGAGCATTTGTTTCGCATGGGGCACGAAGTAGTATGTATTGCAGGAGTTACTTCTTCTGATCCAAATTTCACACTTCCACATGTTATTCGTGACGGTACACCAACAGGCATGCTAAATGCCTGTCTTGAGGTAGCTTCGGTTGAACCCAAACCTGATGCATGGATACACGCTGCTGCTGTTCTGGATTACTACACCGAACCTATTTCCGGTAAGAAACCAAGCGGCCAATCTAATTGGAATCTCCAATTGACCCCCGGTCCTAAGCACATTGAGGAACTATCACATCTTGCTAAAGATTGTGTGAGAATTGGATTCAAACTCGAAGTTGATGTTCCAGTTAATGTTCTATTAGAAAGAGCCACCGAACAGATTTCTCGACTAGGAACTGATGCGGTGGTTGCCAATTTGAAAGATGAAGTTCACGATCCAAATACACCCAGGGGTAGAATCGTACTTTCTAGTGGAGATGTTCTGGAGATGCGTGATGATGCTGAATTGTGTAGAACTATCGAGTCATTATTGCATATCCGCGACTAGACTTCGGCATTACATTGAAGCACACTGCACCTTCGCCATCATCCGTGAGCAACTCAAAAAAGGCTAAGCGGGGTATCCCTAGCAAGTCAGATTTCAATGCATGGTATCCTGCTATAGTCGAAATTGCTGATTTAGTCGACAAGAGGTATCCAATCAAGGGAATGGATGTTTGGAAACCCTATGGTCTTGAATCCATGAATCTGATAGATGGCCTAGCTCGCCGAGAAATGTACAGAACCGGTCACGAGGAGCACCGATTTCCACTATTGGTTCCCGAGGACTTACTAGAGAAAGAAAATCGCTTGGTCTCTAGACTAAAAGCTGCTAGAGCTGCTGGAGTCGACCCATCAGAACTCAGAATTGACGAAGAGGAATCAGGTTTCAAGAAAGAAGTTTACTGGGTCACCAAGGGAGGGGAAAACAAACTGGATATTCCCATGTTCCTAAGGCCGACATCTGAAACACCAATGTACACAATGTTCGCCCTTTGGGTAAGAAGCCACGCAGATTTGCCACTGAAGACTTTTCAGATTGTAAACACTTTTCGTTATGAAACAAAACAGACCCGTTCTTTCATACGAGTCAGAGAGATCCATTTCTTTGAGGCTCATACTGTTCATGCCAACAAAGAAGGAGCAGATGCACAAATCGAAGAGGACGCCGAAATGGTCCAAGCTATCCTACACGATTTATGCCTACCGAGCCTAGTTTCAAAAAGACCTGTTTGGGATACTTTTCCAGGCGCATGGTACACTAAGGCAGCCGATGTCATTATGCCTAACGGTAGGACACTACAGGTTGCAACATATCATCACTACAAAGACCAATGGGCCAGTGCATTCGACCTAACTTACGAAGATTCTGATGGTTCTACGAAGCCTTGCCACCAAACCACATTTGGTATGTCGGAGAGGCTGTTAGGTGCAGTTGTTGGCATGCACGGGGATGATAATGGCCTCATCATGCCCCCGGCAGTTGCACCCATTCAAATCGTATTAATGCCGATTGCTCAGCATATTGATCCCAATGTTATCACGAAAGTTCGTAATTTGTCTATGGACCTGAAATCCGCAGGTTTCAGAGTGCAAGTCGATGAACGTGATATTAGACCGGGGGCCAAACACTTTGATTGGGAAATCAAAGGTGTTCCGCTTAGGGTAGAGATAGGCCCTCGAGATCTAGAATCAAATTCCTGTGTCGTGTCTATTAGGACCGGAGGGAAGGAAAACTATCCACTTGATGGATTTACTAATACGGCTCGCGACTTACTAGATTCTGTTGCTAGCGTCTTACGAGAAAATGCCCAAAAGGTTGCAGACAATTTGATTCACCAATTACCGGGCTTCTCGATGGACGACAAGGGCACTTTGACACTCGATGAGCCAGTTAATGACGGAATTGTCTACGAGATTGCATTTGATGGTACTGATTCCGATGCCGAGATTCTAGAAAAATCCACCGGATTGACTCTTTTGGGTGAGGCTGATGAACCATTCAGCAATCCAGTTCCATGCGCAATCACTGGTAAACTAACTACACGCAGGCAACACATAGCTAGGATGTACTGAATCGCCTTAGTCCAGAGATGAAGATCATACCGAATAGCATGAGTAATGCACCATCAATCAGGTCACCAGAACCGGCTACGGACCATGACTCAGGTGTTTCATACTGCCCTAACTCAGCCCATAGTAGTCTAGGATTGTCTTCGCAATCTTCACTTACTGTTTCTGTTTGTGACATTGTTAGGAGAATTATCTCACTCTGACAATCGTTAGATGTTGCAATCTGAGTACCGTTTTCGAATAATGCAGATATGTAACACCATGGAGACAGTTGAATAATTGCATTTTCAGAATGTATGTATGTATCTTGAGAATCCCAAATGAAACTATCAGTTTTAACTACAGATTCTGAACCGTTTTCTGAAATTGTCCATTCGACGAAATAAGAATTAACAGGATCTATATTTGCAATAGTCCATCGAATGTGTAAACTATCGTTCTGCATTGACGCAACGGAATTGAATTCAATTGGCAAATCACTTGGAGGGTTTTCACACAAATCTATCACGGAACCTATTCCGGCTATTACATTGAATCCAACTATCATCAATCCTAGTAGTCCTGCCATTAGGCGTAACTTCGGACGCTTCTTCTTTGTAGGTGAGACCGATTCTTCGGGTCCGCTAGGAGCCTCAGGCATCTCTACTTCCAGATTATTGCCATTTGAGTAATCAGGTTCTTCAAAGTTAGCAGTAGGAACTACTGGTGCTGCTATCCCCATCTCATCAAGAGCTTCTCTTCCATATATTCGCTCAGCAAGTGAATATAACTCAGGATCATCTTCTAACTCCGATGGATCAACTGTACCATCAAGTAATCCTCGAACTCTTTCCGTGTCACTCACGAACGGTCGCCAATAACAATCATTCATGAATGAAACGCTACAAAATTGAATTGAACACTATTTCCTAGATATTGACCTATGTGCGGCGGATACAATATCATCTGCAGTCATACCCATGGTGCGCATTAAGTCCATTGTCGATCCACTCTGCCCGAATTTGTCTACTACTCCCACCATTTCTAGAGGCGCAGTAGCATTAGTTGAGAGATATTCTGCTACAGCCCCACCAAGACCACCAATAATTGAATGATCTTCTGCGGTAACTAGGCAACCACAATCACTGACACATCGTTCAATTAATTCGGTATCAAGTGGTTTTATTGTGTGCATATCTACAACCAATGCTTCGATGCCTTCCGAGGAAAGTTTCTGAGCAGCAGAAATAGCTTCATTCACCATAACTCCACAAGCAATAATACAAACATCGCCCCCATCTCGAATTTTGGATCCTTTACCAATTTGCAAATTCTTTACTGTATTTTCATTGTATATTCGTGGCGTTTTGTTTCTTGCAGTCCTCATATATGAGGGACTAGAATAATCCAACAGTTGAACAGTCAATTCTTCAGCAGATAAGTCATCAGCAGGATGCATTACTGTCATCCCGGGAATTGTTCTGTATATCGCCAAGTCTTCAATTGATTGAGCACTGCTACCATCGGTTCCAGTATGAATGCCGCCATGACTTCCGCAAATATGCACAGTTAGTTCCGGCCTAGCAATGCCATTCCTAACTTGTTCAAACGCTCTCTCAGTAAAAATTGCAAATGTACTAGCAAAAGGAATCTTTCCGGAAGAAGCCATGCCTGCTGCTACTAGCATCATATTTTGTTCCGCAATACCCATAGAGAATGTTCTCGATGGGTATTCTGCCCTGAAATGGCATGACTTGGTAGATTTTCCAAGATCTGCTTCCAATACGACCACTCTGGGGTCAGCAGCCAGCCTCAGTAAACCCTTACCATATCCATCGCGTGAAGCCCCTCCTGTTGAAGGAGCGCTCATGATAACTCCTCCAATGCTAAATCTAACTGTTCATCATTCGGAGCCATCCCATGGAATGATGGATTATCTTCCATGAATGATACGCCCTTGCCCTTCACAGTATTGGCAACAATAGCAGCAGGCCCTGTATCGTGTTTGCTAGCCCACTCTAGTGCCTCCAGAATATCAATCATGGAATGCCCGTCAATTTCCTTAACTGCCCATCCAAATGAAGCAAGTTTTGCTGCAACATCTCCAACTTCCATCTGTACATTTACAAAATCGTCATTTTGTATCCGGTTTCGATCCACTATGACTTTCAGATTACCTGCAGAATGGAAATCAGCTGCCATGAATGCTTCCCAGACCTCTCCTTCCTGAATTTCTCCGTCGCCTAACATTACCCAAATATTCCTCTCACTATCATCCATTCTAGCGGCCAAAGAACAACCAAGCCCAAATGATAATCCCATGCCTAGACTACCTGCAGAGAAATCTACGCCATCTGTCCATTTCATATCGACATGACCTTGACATACAGAGCCTAATTCCCTAAATGACATCATGTCATCTTCAGTTATGTATCCAATTTCATGAAGTATGGAATATACAGCAGGACTGGCGTGCCCTTTACTCATTATGAATCGATCTCTATCGGGCCATTCTGGATCTTCGGGATCTACTCTCATTTGTGTACCGTATAGGCCCGATAGAATGTCAATGGACGACAATGATCCTCCGGGATGGCCGGATTTAGCTGCATGCGTCATCTTCACAATATTCACTCGACACCTACGTGCCATATCCTCTAGTGCTTCAACATCAAGACCCATGCCTCCGCTGCGCATAACAAGGTGGATACTTGGAATTTGGCTATTCATGGTTTGGGCGAGTATACGGCCTGAAGCGTTACGATAGGCGGGTTCAAATCGCATGACTCGTAGCATTTGTTTGTGAACACATCATGATCGACTATACTGATTGGCGAGTTCGATTATCTTCACTCACAGTTCCGTTGTCAGTCTCTGAAAATCCCTTTCTCTCTGATTGCTTAGAACGGCTAATTAATATCGGTAGATTGACTCATGATGATGGCATTGGGTTGATGAATGAATCTTCACTAATTGGTGTCAAATCACTGGCTAATATGGTCAAAAGAGCTAGGTTTGATAATCAAGTATTCTACAATCGTAATCTACATGTCAACACTACCAACATATGCGTACTTGCATGTAGATTCTGTGCATTCCGCAAGGGCCCCAAGCACAATGATGCCTACGAATTATCACCAGAGCAATTTATGGAAAGAATTGCACCTCATGCTGCAGAAATTGATGAAATACATTCTGTAGGCGGTTTACACCCTAATTGGAGAGTAGAAGATTATGCAACAATATTCTCATCAATCAAACAAAAGTTCCCTCACATTCACATAAAGTCGTTAACTGCAATTGAAATCATACACATATCAAAGAGATCGGGTCTGTCGATTGAAGATACACTGCGTATTCTCAAAGATGCAGGTTTGGACTCCGTTCCAGGAGGTGGTGCTGAAATTCTAGTAGATTCAGTTAGGGATAAAATTTGTAGGGGTAAAGAATCATCTGACGAATACTTAGAAGTCCACTCAGTTGCACATACTCTTGGATTACCAACAAATTGTACAATGTTATTTGGTACTGTAGAATCGATAAATGATCGAATTATCCATTTAGTCAAACTTAGAGAACAACAGGACAAAACTGGTGGTTTCCAATGTTTTGTGCCATATCCTTTCCTTCCCGATTATTCTAGGTTACCAGAAGCTCAACTTGCTACTTCTAGTGAGGTAGTAAGGATGATAGCAGTATCCAGATTGATGTTAGATAATATTCCTCATATCAAGGCATACAGAATGAATCTTGGCGACCATCTTTCCTCTATTTGTCTAAATGCTGGGGCCGATGATATTGATGGAACAGTTGGCCATGAGGAGATAATGCATGATGCAGGTAGCACCACTCGTCTAGATACTCCAGAGGGAGAACTAATCAAACTCATTACTTCCACGGGGTCAAAACCAATCAGAAGGAATTCCATATACAGTGAATATACAGAAGTTGAATTAGATGATTCATCAATCATCCTACCAATTGCGGGGGTGTGAAGATTTGACTTGGACCGAAGTTCTGGGGAGAGTCTCATTTTGCAACTGTGATCCCGTATTCAATGGAATATCAGAAAGATGGAAAGTATTCTCAGCACCGCCTTCATGGCTTTGTGGTCATGTAATCAGAAGAGATTGCATTACTGCACCAATACCAACTGCTGACTATGCCAAGTATAAAGATGAACTAGTTCTTCTTCCCAATCTAGGTATTGTTGCCAGAGGAAGTACTGGATCAGTACTTATTTTTGGCAATAGGCCATTAGAGTCTATGCGTGATATTGCCGTCCCTACAGACTCTTCTTCTTCCAGACTATTACTTGATTGGATCCTGAATCAGAAAGGACACGACCCTAGGAGAGTCGAAATGGCTCCAGATTTGAATCAGATGCTATCTGAATGTGATGGCGCGCTTATCATCGGTGACAGGGCCCTTCTAGAAGCAAAGAACAATCCTAATCAAGTAGTCATGGATTTGGCAACTGAATGGACAGATTTGACCGGATTCCCAATGGTATTTGGTGTGTTTGCAGCAAGGAATGATACAGATATCTCTCATCTAAAATTAGCCCAAAATGACATGTTGACACAATTAGATAGATTTGACACAGATATTGTATGGAGAGCCAGTGTTATTGAGAACGCCTCTAGAGTTACCGGAATATCAGAAACACGTTTAGACAATTACTACTCTACTGAAGTTTGGAACCGCCTAGATTCAGAAGCCGAAGCAGGATTGAATTTCTTCTTGAATAATGTATGTAAAGTTGAAAGCGCTGAATGGGTAAAATTGGATTAATCGTCCAAGTTCAGCCTCTTACTTTCAACCCACTCTAACAAGTCAATAGCCACTTCACAAGATTCTGAGATAACAGGTTCAGGATCATCACGATACTGTCTGAGGGTATCAATTGCAGCCCTATCTCCAATTGCGCCTAATGCTTCTGCGGCTTCATGCCTTACCATTAGATCCTCATCGTGATCACTCAATCTCTCTATTAAACATGGAACTGCATAGGAATCTTGCATTTGTCCCATGACATATGCAATCTCATGCTTTAGTAAGGCCGAATTAGATGAAAATGCAGCTGCCAATGCATCAATAGAATCCTCTCCCCCTACATTCCTCAATGCAAATAAAGCCCGCATTCTCAAGAACATTCTTTCATCTTCATCGCAAATAACGCGCTTCCATTCAGACACTTTTCCATTATTTGATGCAGGCGCAGGGTCTACTGAGCCAAAATCACTAACTTCTGGTTTATCTGACATTTACTCACCAATAAATTCTATCGAATCAACATCAAATAAATCATCCACTAATCCGATCTCCTGCCCTTCTTTGAGAAATCTTCGTACTGCCTCCCTGCCATCAGGGCCATAATCAATTGTCCTGGGGTTGACATACATTCCCACAAATTTTCGATTTGTTTCATCATCAATTCCACGCCCCCATTGTTTAGCAAATTCTAATGCAGAATCTGGATTATCTAGAGCGTATTCGATGCTACGTCGAATATCATCTGAAATCTTTCTGCATAGTTCCACACCGAGATCCTTTCTAACTATATTACCGCCTAATGGCAATGGCAATCCTCCAGTTCTATGTTGCCACCATTTTCCTAGATCTAGAATATTGTACATACCTTCCTCAGACCAAGTCAATTGTCCCTCGTGGATAATTACTCCAAAATCATAGTCTCCTCGCTGTAGTGATGGAATGATATCATCAAATGGAATAATCGCAGTCTCAACATCTCCCAATGCTAGGCGTAGAGATAAGTATGCACTGGTACCTAGTCCTGGAATTGCGATAACAGATTCCTTAGCCTCTTCAGTATTCGAATCTCTGTTTGAAATTAGTATTGGGCCATAACCCTCGCCCATCGATGCGCCACAATTAGTCAATGAATAATGATGTGAAATTTTAGGAAATGAGTGTATACTAACTGCAGAAACTTCGAACTCTCCCTCCATGGATTTTTGATTAAGCGTTTCAATATCCAATAAACAATGCTCGTACTGGCGATTTTCAGTATCTATTAGGCCTGTAGTCATTGCATGGAACATGAAAGCATCATCCGGATCGGGGGAGTGCCCTATTCGTATTTGCATTCTATTTGGGTCGCGTAATTGCTAGTACTAAACGCCTACTAATCCGATACTTCCTCAAAGTAAGAGTCAATAGCGACACTACTTTCGAAAGTATATGCCCGACCCCTCCAAACTATCTACTGCAACCGGTCAATTGGGGCCAGTTTGTTCCCACACAGGTAAAGCTATGACATTCGCAGAAGCAATCGTTCTGGATGACAAATTTGTCTGCTGGGAAGCATACATCGAATTAACTGGGGCCGAACCTTCTACAGATGGCAGAGAGATTGTAAACTTAGATTTGGATTAGCCAAGTTCATTTGCCGCTGCTCTCCAATAGGCTCATGGCAGAGGGCTGGAGTCGATTCGCCGTCAGGTTCTCAGAGTACTATAACTCAATTTCTGAAGAGTCTCTATGGACACCACCTCGATTCAGATCGAGAGAATGGATGTTCATTCCATGGGGAGATAAGCCCCCAGATAGACACAGAGGATTTAGCAATCGTTCTGAGTTACACCATTATTTGCAAACTAAATCACCTCATTCATGTTTTCACAGTACAGCGTACTATGCAGATCCTTCTCAGAGGAAAATGTTGGATAAAGACTGGAAAGGTGCAGATTTGATTTTTGATCTTGATGGCGACCATTTGCCCGGGGTATCTGATAGAGACTTTCCAAGTATGTTAGAATTAATTCAAGAGCAGGCCTGGAGTCTTTGGTCAGATTTTCTTTCTCCAGAATTTGGCTTTGATGAAAAGTATCTACAAGTTGCATTCTCAGGGCATCGCGGTTTTCACTTACACTTGAGAGATCCTGCATACTTGCATTTAGATTCCAATGCTCGTAGGCAACTTGTCAATTACATTAGAGGAGAGGGCGTTAATATCAGTGCTGTCATCAACAATGGTTCTGGGGGTTGGAGAAATCGAGTATTGTCAGGCACTGAGGGAGTCATAGATAAATTGCAAAAGATTGCCATGAGTAAGGACAATGGAAATCTACTTCTCAATGAACTAGATGCTGTTATGAAACAAAGAATGAGGAGCCCTGAGTGTAGTATCAAGTCATTTAGTAAATCTAAATTACGAACTCTTGCTGATTCTACACTCGATGAATCTAGAATTACTAGGCTGAAAGATGACCCGTCCTTGACGGTCTTTGGAGATAATACTCCAGCTTTCTGGGAATTAGTTAGAGGAGACTCTTCTGTAATCCTTGGTTCTGCAGGAGAAACAGATGAGAATGTTACAGTTGATGTTAAGCGTGTAATCAGATGGATTGGCAGTCTTCATGGAAAGTGTGGACTTAGAGTAACGGAGTTTCCACTGGATAGGCTAGACCCAGACAAAACCCAATCCTTTGATGCTTTGAGTGAAGCAGTTGCATTAGGATCTTCTAGAATGTTTGAAATTGAGATTATTGAAGATGATGTTCGAGCTAGGATTCTTGATTCAGAGATTGAAGGATCTACTGGAGACATATATACAGTAACTGAGAGTATGGCTACATTCCTCACACTCAAAGGCTGGGCCCGCCTAATGTCTGTATAACCGTGTTATCTTTGACTCTCTTTCAGAGAACTTTCAATAATGTCGGTGTACTAACGAGGTCGTTAGCCATGAGTGATGCAGATGATTTTGACGATTTGCCGTTACCTCCATTGCCTCCAGGTATATCCCTACCTCCGCCCCCCCCTCCTCCTCCAATTGCTGATATTGAGGTTGAAAATGAAGTAGTCGAACAGTCAGAAGATCTTCTTGAAGATGAGATCGATGAATCGACAAAATCAGACTTCAAATCACAGTGGGAAAGTCGTAAAGCCACTGATCCAATTTTATCTTCAGATTCTAAGGATAGTATGTATGGCCATATTGATCGAATTGCTACAGGTGAAGTCGGTACTTTACTGGATAGATTTTCAGACAGATTTGGCTCTGAATTAGATCGTGAGATTATAGTTCTAAGAAAGAAAGAACAGCAGGATATTCGCGCTGTTAAGCCGACTGTAGAACTTATCAGCGCACCGGATGTTGAAGAATACGAGGATAATAACGAATCTGAAGAAATTGATGATACAGATGATGACTTCCCCGCTTTCTTCGATGTCGTAAACAAATTATTAGGAGATATGCCTGATGATTTTATTCAGAAGTTTCTTGCATCTGAATCATTCAAGTTGTTTGAAACAGTAGGCGCCAATCCTAGCACGGCTGATGATGATACTCGGACACAATTCTTCACCATGATAAATGCTGAACTCGGTGAATTACCTGAGGATAAGATAAACGAGTTTGTTGAGTCCCCCGGATTTGAGTTATTCACAAAGATGGGAGAATTGTACGGAGGATGAAGTATGGGATTACTTGAGAAAGCTGAGAAGATTCAGACAGATACACCAGAGCCGGCACCCGCTAAAGTAGAGCCTGTGCCTGAACCAACACCCGTTTCAAAATCCGAACCCGCACCCCAAAAGAAGAAGTCTAGAAGATCTCGTAAAAAGGCCAAAACTAAGAAGACAAAAAAAGAAAGAGTCCCTAAGGTAATGCCAGATGGATTCGAAAGAGCTGGCAAGGCTAGATCTGCAGCCAGATATTTGTTTGATTTCATAGTCAACTTTGGACTAATGGCATTCTTAATCGGATTATTCATTATGTTCTACACCGATATTACATGGCCACTGATTGCCTCCATGTTACTAGCTGTGGGCAATGTTTTCTACCTACCTTCGAAGTTTTCCCGTTCTGCTGGTAACATCGTTTCTGGAACTCAATTCATCAATACAAGGGGAGACTCACCTTCATTCTTGTACCATATTGGAAAGAGCCTCAATGTCCCCCTAATCTTCTTTGGGCTAGTTGCGATAATGATGGCAATATCTTCAGGAACTGAATGGACAACTGGCATGAAAGTTTTCGTCGGGGTATCTTTGACTTTGATGCTAATACCAATTATTGACAGGATAATGTACAGAATGAGAGATGGAGATCTTGGGTTTTGGGATACCTTGTTTGGTGGCGTATGGTTAGTTGCAGCATCCAAGGAAGCCAGTGACTCTGGTATCATTCAGAGACTACAATCGATTGGCGAGTACGCTGAACAACGAGGAATGTTATCTGAGGATGACAGTAAGTAATTACTCAGAATCTGAATCCTCGTATCTTTGCTTAGCAAGTTCACGCATGTCTTCATGATGAACACCATCATCGATTCCTTCTTGATCAGACTCATCAACTATCTCGACACCCAATAGAGTCTCAATAACATCTTCCATTGTAATTAGACCAACTGTGCCACCGAAGTCATCCTTCACCATCAACATCTGTATCTTATTTTCTAGTAAGATATCTAGTGCTTTGTCTACAGAATCATCTTGCTTGCATGAGACAATTTCTCGTGACATTTGAGACATAATACTGCCGTACTCATCAACAGCTGCCCTTCTTAGTATCTCACTTCTTAGTACCATTCCCTTGATGTCATCGATACTCTCGCCAGTAACTGGCATCCTGCCATATATCATGATAGGAATCCTATCTAATACATCTTTTACAGTTTCATCAGCCTGGACGGTAGTAATTACAACCCTAGGTGTCATGACATCGCTAACTGAGATTTCTTTCAATCTCAGAACATTCTGGATTACTGTTTCTTCATCTTCCTCTATCTGATCAGATTCTTCTGCTATATCGGCCAGAACTGAAAGCTCTGTTCGAGTTACGGTTTCAGTCTCGACTGCTGGTAGAAGTGATCTGGTAATCTCAATTGGTTTGACTATAACCCACAATAGTACCATGAGATAGTGCATAGCATAGTAAGAAGGAATAGTCAATCTTCTCCAGTAAAGAGCACCAATTGTCTTAGGTAAAATTTCACTAAGCAGTAAGATTGCAATTGTCAGTACTGCTGCGGATCCTGCTATTACATATTCACCCTCAAACGCCTTCTCCACTTCTGAACCAACACCCAAAGCACCTACTGTATGTGCAATGGTATTGAGTGTCAAAATTGCTGTTAGTGGGCGTTCAGGATCATCCTTCCAATTATACCAAACCGCACTAATCTTCTCATGAGTATCAGATAGTGATTTGATATGGCCATGTGATGTGGATAGAAGAACCGCCTCTAGTATGCTGCAAAGGAAAGAAGCTCCTAGCGCAATCAATGCGTAGGTAACAATTAATGTATAGTCACTCAAATTCGGCGCCTCGCGGATTTCCCATATTTGGAACAATGGAGTTTGTACATCCCCAACCCTGCGGCGGGCGATTATGACATAAACATGTGGCTTCCCCATTCCGACAGATGGATGCCAACCCCGAGCGCGTTGCAATATTCATGGCATGGCCTTATGCAAACGGGCCACTGCATCTTGGGCATGTCGCCGGGAATTGCCTTCCGGCAGATATTCAGTACAAGTATGAACGCGCCCGTGGACGCAAAGTACTGATGTGTAGCGGCTCAGATGAACACGGTACTCCAATCACTCTCACAGCCGAGCAAGAAGGCGTTTCCCCGCAAGAAGTTGTAGATAGATTTCATGAAATTAACACTAAATCACTTGCCGATTTGGGTTGTTCCTGGGTAGATAATGTCGATCCACGAGGAGTGGAGTTTGGCGGCGCCTTATACAATAGGACATCAGATCCATCACACAAAGAAATTGTCAGAGAAGTTTTCTTGAATCTGCTAGATTCTGGTTTTCTTGAAAAAACAACAATGCAGCAATATTGCTCTATAACAGATGGGCAGGTCAGATTCCTTCCTGACAGATATGTTGAGGGCACATGTCCTATTTGCAATGCTGATGGGGCTAGAGGAGATCAATGCGATGATTGCGGCGGCACATATGAGGCCAATGAATTACTCAATCCTGTATCTAAGTTAGATCCTTCAGCTAAAGTAGAAATTCGCGACACAGATCATATGTTTTTTAGATTAGATATGTTCCAAGAACATCTAGCAGAAAGGTACGAAATACAATCCAAATTCTGGAAACCCAATGTTCGTGCAATGACAAAAAACTGGCTCGATATGGGATTACGACCTAGAGCAGTAACACGAGATATTGAATGGGGTATATCGTTACCGTTGGATGGAGATGAATGGGCTTCTAAGCGTGTATATGTGTGGTTTGAGGCTGTTCAGGGGTACTATTCCTGTGCAAGAATTTGGGCTAATAGATATGCTTCTCATGCTGGCCATCCTAAAGGCGAAGATGCTTGGGAAAGCTGGTGGAAAGTTTCCTCTGAGGGGAATATTCCAAAGCACATATATTTCATGGGAAAAGACAACATTCCCTTCCACACTATTATTTGGCCATCAATCATAATGGGTATGAATTCTGCTGCTTCTGGTAATCCCCCATCTAGTCAACCTCAACCTGGAGACTTGGCACTAGAGACCAATGTGCCTGCAAATGAGTATCTAATGTTACAAGGAGGGCAATTCAGTAAAAGTAGAAAGCACGGTGTTTGGCTTCCATCATTTCTTGAAAGATATGATCCCGATACATTACGATATTATCTCTCAATTAACATGCCCGAAGGACACGACTCTGACTTTAGATGGGATGAATATGTTGACCGTGTCAACAACGAACTAATTGGAACATATGCGAATTTTGTTCACAGGGTATTGACTCTAGCACACAGGTTGCCAAACGAGTCTACAAATCCATTGCAGGAATACTTTGACCTTTCTCTTCATCTGGATAATATTTCTCAAGTTAATGATTTACTTGAATCTGCAACAACTTCACTAGAAAAACAACGCTTCAAAGAAGCTCTTCGAAGTATAATGTCCATCGCTCAATTAGGTAATTCTATCCTACAAGAATCTGCTCCTTGGAGTCACATAAATGATCCCAATAGTGTAGATGCCAAATCATCACTCTCATCTCTTGCTTACTGTTGGCTGCTTTGTCGGGGATTAGCAGTTACTCTACGCCCATTTATTCCATTTCAATCAGATAGATTGTGGAATATGTTAGGTTGTACCGACAACATCGATACTGTTGACTGGTTTGAGTCATATAGTACTGACAAGTTCTACTGGAATCCTAGTAAACCAGAACCATTGTTTGAGCGACTTGATTTAGAGTCTATATTGGAGTATGAGAAATCATTAGCCGATAGTAAGGACAATGAATCATCGCCTGATGTGGCCGATATTGGAGATGGTCTAATCGAATTCGAAGATTTTGTTAAAGTTGAAATGAGAACTGGAAAGATTCTGTCTGTTGATGATCATCCCAATGCAGACAAATTATTTGTTGTTCAGATTCAAGATGGCCCTGATTCTACAAGAACTGTATGTGCTGGTTTGAAAGGACACTATACTGCATCACAATTAGAAGGCCTAGATGTCGTTTTTGTTGCAAATCTAAAACCGCGTAAATTGAGAGGTGTATTATCTGAAGGTATGTTGCTAGCGGCAGATGATGAAGATGGCAATGTTAGGGTATTAACGCCTGAGTCAGAAATTCACCCAGGATCATTGGTTAGATAATTCTGGCTCATCGAAGAACTCCCACTGCATTGCAACTAACTCATCGCTTGTTTTCGCGGCTCTATATGCATCAAGTGGCTGTTTATTTAATGTGAGAAACTCATTTCCAAATTGTATCTTACTCAGTATATGCTGTGCTTGAATTTCACGACCTAATATCATTAGTGAAGCAGCTATTGCTTCCGCAGTAGATAACCTACCAGGTTTGCCCCATGACACGGGATTGGCGGCTAATAGTACTGGTAATGTCCGCCGTACTAAACTGGAATAATTCGTGATAGATTCTATCGATGGAACGATTTGTTTCCATGAACAATCTAGAGCAACTACAGAACCACCCATATCGATAATCCTTCTATCTTCAGGGCCCTGAATTATTCCGCTGGTAGGATCGAGAAGAATACCTCTTGACGGAGCACCTGTAGTATCTTCATGCAAATTGGCTAGACCAGCCCCCGAAATTATTCTAGCAGTACATTTCTTGGGGTCGTCTTGATTTAGATGAATTACATGAATAGGGACATCGTCCATTCAATCACCTTGCTGTAAGAATTCATCTAATGCATCTGCTATTGTCATACCCCTAGATGTTGACCGCGTCACCATTGAATCTCTTACAGTATCAGATGATTCTCTAAGATCCACTCTCAGAACTTTCTCTAATTTGCCAATTAAATTATCAGTGGGTCTAGTGCCTGACTCGGCTTTTTGTATTGCATTAATCCTCACATTCATCCTATTCGCCAATTCTTTCTGACTCCAGCCCTTAGATTCACGGGCCTTTCTTAGCTTCAGATGAAAATCATTTGACAAATCTGATTCCTCTTGAGTCGGTTTTCTAGGACTAATATTTCTTACAGTGTTTTGTCTATTATCGAATGGTGATTTATGGATCTCGATCCCCAATGATTCGGTACATTTGCTGCATACATCTAGAGTTGTATTTGAGACAATTCCCTTGTTAGTATGAACGCCTTCTGCACCGCATAACTCGCATACTGCCATGATGTCCAGATGAGGCTTTATCGGATTACTCTTGGGGAAGAAGCATCAATAAATGATAGACTCTAATCAGATTCATGGCTGAGGCAGAGGATGTGCCGCGTGACGAAAGTAAGCGTACTAATGCGATGTCGAATTTACGCCGAGAATTCAAGGAACTATCATCGGATGCTCAACAATTATTGACAGAAAAATTGTATCTAGAGAATGAATGTGCTAGACTAAAGAAGAGAGTAAATTCGTTGGACGAAGAAGTTCGAACACTGCGCAAACCCCCATTTGTTGTTGGCCATGTACAAGACATATTAGACGATAGAGCCGTTGTACGCAGTTCGAATGGTACCGTATTCATGGTTTCAGTTAACAATAGAATTGATGACAATCTAATCAAGCCCGGAACTAGAGTTGCTCTGAATCAAGATTCATTATCAATTATTGAGGTATTGAGTGATGCTTGGGACCCTATAGTTACGAGTGCAGAGATCATTGAAAGACCTGAAAACACATTTGATGACCTAGGTGGTTTGGATAATCAAATTAATGAATTGCGTGAATCAATCGAATTGCCGCTAAATAATCCAGAAGCTTTCAGTAATTTTGGAATTAGTCCCCCTAAGGGAGTACTAATTACGGGCCCTCCGGGAACTGGAAAAACTGCAATGGCGAAAGCAATATCAAATTCTACTGATGTCACATTCCTCGGATTAGTTGGTTCAGAATTAGCACAGAAATACATTGGCGAAGGAGGTCGAATTGTTAGAGAACTATTCGACTTGGCCCGTGAACGTGCCCCTGCAATAATTTTCATCGATGAGATTGACTCTATAGGTTCAAAAAGACTCGATGTTGCAACATCAGGTGACCGTGAAGTACAGCGTACTCTAATGCAATTACTAGCAGAATTGGATGGTTTCGATAGCTTAGATAATGTGAAGATTATTGCAGCAACAAATCGACCTGAATTATTAGACCCAGCACTATTAAGACCAGGTCGGTTTGATAGAATAATTAACATTGATTTGCCAAATATTGAAGCACGAGAATGTATCTTTGATGTCTATTGTAAGAAACTTCCCAAGAATGAAAAAATTGATGTTAGGAGACTTGCAATTTCTTCTGAAGGATTTAGTGGTGCAGAAATCAAGTCAGTAGTCACAGAAGCTGCAATAATGGCCATTGCCGATGGCAGAGATTCCTGCCGTGAAGATGATTTTACAAATGCCATGAATAAGGTTCGAGATAAGAGAGAATCTGGAATTGATTCCCCTGATGGACTATATGGCTAATCAGCAATCCTCATCAGCCTGCTCTAAGACCAATTGCTATGGATAAGCCATTGGTGGAGTGTGTTCCAAACTTCAGCGAGGGCAGAGACCAAACTGTCATCGATTCAATTGTACAACCAATTATTGATTCCCCAAATGTTACTCTAATGGATATTGACATGGGTTCCGACTTCAATCGTACAGTTGTAACTATGGTCGGTGATCCTGAAGCAGTATTGCGTACTGTAATCCAGTGTACAGGTATAGCATTGGAACTTATCGATATGCGCAATCATTCTGGAGAGCATGCAAGAATGGGCGCAGTAGATGTTGTACCATTCATCCCAATCAGTAATGTTTTAATGTCCGAGTGTGTAGATTTATCTCGTCGATATGCAATTGCTGTTTCTAAGCAATTTTCTCTACCTGTTTACCTCTATGCAAACTCTGCTGTAACTGATCAAAGAATACGGCTGCCTGATATCCGCAAGGGCGAATATGAGGGGCTGCAAGAAAAGATATCTTCTAATGAATGGATTCCTGACTATGGCCCTGCTAAGTTTATGCCTACTATGGGTGCAACGGCTTCTGGGGCCAGAAATCTATTGATTGCTTACAATGTTAATCTAAACACTAACGATAAATCCCTTGCAAATTCTATTGCATCTAAGATTCGAACTAGTGGTTCGATTGTAAAGGACCCAGAAGGCCAAATTATACGAGATGAAAATGGAAAACCACTTAGAAAACCCGGTATTTTCGAACACTTACAAGCTGCTGGTTGGATGTACGATGAAGATACTGCACAAGTTTCAATGAATTTACTTGACTACTCTATAACAGGACTCCATCATGTAACTGATTCTATTAGGGCGGAAGCAGCAAAGATTGGTCTGAATGTAGTAGGAAGTGAATTAGTAGGATTAGTTCCTCTAAATGCGATGCTTGATGCTGGGCGACACTATAGTAATCGTGTTGACGATGAAGAATCATTGGTAGGACATGCAATTAATGGGCTAATGTTAGATGTTTTAGACGAATTCGATCCAAATATTAACATCATTGAATGGGCCATTAAAGGAGAGATAGAATGAATGAAGGTTATCTGAAAATATTGGATTCGATTGCATCAGACTCACCAACTCCGGGCGGGGGTTCGGTTGCAGCCCTGACTCTGGCACATGCTCATGCTTTGGCTGCAATGGTAGCCAATCTAACTCTGAAGGCTGAAAAATGGTCCGAAGGACATGAAATAGCCAAACAAATACTTGACAATTCACAAGTATGTATAGACGAATCAATAAAACTGGCTAAAAATGATGCCCAAGCATTTGATGCAGTAATCGCTGCATATCGAATTCCCAAGGATGATTCTTCTAATCGTACCAAATCAATTAGAGAGGCCACAATTGGAGCTGCCATTGTGCCATTGGAAACAGTCCAAGCTTCACTAGATCTGCTTGACAAAATATTGCCCTTTTCTAGTGTATGTAATGCTAATGCATTAACCGATCTTGCTGCTGCCGGTGAGCTATCTTTTTCTGCAGCTAAAATAGCCCAACTTAATGTTAGAATAAATATTCAATACATTAGCGGAAATGATGTTGATAGTATTGGAAAATCAACAGATAATGCTATTGTAAAGTGTGAGCAGTCAATACTTGAATTACGCAGCAAATGCTCTAAGAGACTGAATTGGTGATATTTTGATTGACTATACAGTTGGTATTCCTGCAGAATTGCCCCCTACCAAAACATTGGACGAAAATGTCCCACACGCTCCTAGAAGACCATTAGTATTGGATTATGCTGATAAGAGGCTGGCAATCAAGAATGCGCTGAGATACTTTCCTACTGAATGGCATGAAGAATTAGCATCTGAATTTCTTGATGAATTAGAACAGTTTGGTCATATCTACATGCACAGATTCAGGCCAAATTACTCCATGCATGCGCGACATATTTCAGATTATGATGCAGAGACTGAATCGGCTGCTGCTATCATGCTAATGATTCAGAACAATCTAGATCCCGATGTAGCTCAATATCCTCATGAATTGGTAACTTACGGTACTAATGGTTCTGTATTCCAGAACTGGGCACAATACCTGCTAACGATGAAATATCTATCTTCTATCAAGGACGATCAAACTTTAGTCATGTATTCTGGACATCCGTTAGGTGTATTTCCATCGTCTAAGGACGCCCCTATGGCTGTAGTAACAAATGGCATGGTGATACCAAACTACTCCTCGCAAGATGATTATGAGCGCATGAATGCTTTAGGAGTGTCTCAATATGGTCAGATGACTGCTGGTTCATACATGTATATCGGCCCACAAGGTATTGTACATGGTACCACAATAACAATCCTGAATGCTGCTAGAAAGTATCTTGATTTACCCAATCAAGATGATTTAGGGGGAGTCTTGTATGTTACTTCAGGACTAGGGGGCATGTCAGGCGCTCAGGCTAAGGCAGCCGTTATTGCCGGTGCAGTCTGTATTATTGCCGAGATTGACCCTATAGCTGCCAAAAAAAGACATTCACAGGGATGGCTTACAGAACTCTATGATGATTTAGACAAAATAGCATCGCGTGCAATAGACGCCGTTGCTAACAAAGAAGCTGTCTCGATAGGATATGTAGGGAATGTTGTTGACTTACTGGAGTATCTGGTTCAGTCCAATATCACGCCAGACCTGGCTAGCGATCAAACAAGTCTCCATAATCCGTGGCTTGGTGGCTATATGCCGGCCGGGATCGGATTTGAAGAAGCTAGAGAACTTCTCAGAACCGACCCTTCTCTATTCAAAATAGAAGTTCAGAATAGTTTGTGCAGACATGTAGCAAGTATCAATGAATTATGTAATCGAGGAACAATTTTCTGGGATTATGGAAATGCATTTTTGCTTGAATCTAGTAGGGCAGGGGCGGATGTATTAGAAGACGATGGGACCTTTCGATACCCTTCATATGTCGAGAATATTATGGGTCCAATGTGCTTTGATTATGGCTTTGGTCCATTTCGATGGGTATGTACATCTGGGTCTGTTGAAGATTTGAAAGTCACTGATCAAATTTCTATAGATATATTGCGTAAATTGGCTAGTAATTGTGACGATGAAATCAAGACTCAATATGAAGATAATATTCGTTGGATTGTAGAGGCAGATAAACACGAATTAGTTGTAGGAAGTAAGGCCAGAATTCTCTATGCTGATGAAGTAGGGCGTAGAATGATTGCACTAGAATTTAACAGGGCAATAGCCGATGGTAGAATTTCGGCACCTATTGTCTTGGGAAGGGACCATCATGATGTCGGCGGTACCGATAGCCCATATCGAGAGACGGCCAATATCAGAGATGGTTCTATGTTCACAGCAGATATGTCAATACACAATTTTGTTGGCGATTCTTTCCGCGGTGCAACATGGACCAGTCTCCACAATGGGGGCGGAGTTGGTTGGGGCGAAGTCATTAATGGTGGATTTGGATTATTTATCGATGGATCCGATGACTCTTCATGCCGTATTACATCTATGATTTCTTGGGATGTAATCAATGGTCTCGCAAGACGTTCATGGGCTAGAAATCCTGGAGCCATCGCTACAGTGAAAAATGCAGTAAATACAGATGAAAATCTAAATGTTACAATGCCCAATCTAGTCGATGATGAAGTATTAGATGCAATTTTCAAGTCTCGATGACTCTATTTGGACAATACTCGTCGCTATTTCGTGCGCGATGTCGTGATAGATGGGAATCATCTGAATATTGAAGATGCTGTTGCTTTGTCAAAGGGCCTTGCAAGAGCAAAAATCTCTGACAAGTCTATGAAAGCGATGTCTGCATCGCGTCAAGCTATCGAGAAAATCATTCAGTCTGATGAGGTAGTATATGGAATAAATACTGGATTTGGGGCTATGTCGTCAGTTAGGATATCTGGAAGTGACCTGGATGATTTACAGACTAATCTCATTCGTAGTCATGCCTGTGGAATCGGCGAAAATATGGATCCTGAACATGTCCTGCTGATGATGGTTTTTCGAGCAAATTCACTCGCCAAAGGAGTTTCTGGTATACGACCCGAGGTTGTTGAAATGCTCATTGACATGCTGAACTTTGGAATTGCCCCTTTGGTGCCAAGAATCGGTTCTCTAGGTGCTTCAGGTGACTTAGCCCCCCTCTCGCATATGTCATTAGCAATCATGGGCGAAGGCGAATGTATGGTTAGATCAGAATCAGGTTGGAAAACTATGTCGGCAAAATCAGCCCTAATTCAATTTGAATTGAGTCCAATACAATTGCAAGCAAAAGAAGGTCTTTCTTTGATAAATGGAACCAGTCAGATGTGCGCGTACCTCAGTCTTACCTTGTTATACATGGAAAAATTGCTAATGGCAGCAGATGCAAGTGCTGCGTGTTCAGTAGAAGCAATCAAAGGATCACATGCACCTTTTGACAATAGAATTCACCAGAGTAGACCTCAGAGAGGCCAGTCTATTTCTGCAGCTAGAATTGCACAATTCATGTCAAATTCGCAAATACATGTATCTCATACTGATTGCGATCGAGTTCAAGATGCGTACTGTTTCAGATGCGCCCCTCAGGTTCATGGCCCAGTAATCGATTTAATTTCTGAGACAAGGAGGATGCTAGAGATTGAAATTAATAGTGCTACAGATAATCCGTTGGTATTTGTTAACGACGAATCTTTTGATGTCATTAGTGGGGGTAATTTTCATGGCCAAAACCTCGCTCTCGCTAGTGATTCTATTGCAATAGCATGTCATGAACTGGCTAGCATATCTGAGAGAAGAATCAATCAGGTTCTAGATCCTAATTGGAGTGGACAGAAAGCATTCCTAGCGCAGTCAGAAGGACTGGAAAGCGGATTTATGATAATACAGTATGTTGCAGCTGCATGTATAGCAGAGATGCATTTACTAGCAAACTCAACCACTATCTGCAATATTCCAGTTAGCATGGGTAAAGAAGACCATGTTTCAATGGGTGCAACTGGAACTTATCGCTCACTTAAATCGTGCCAATTACTATCACAAGTACTGGCTAATGAACTCATATGTTCTGCAGAAGCACTAGATAGGATACCCGAGAGCTCGGGAGCAGGGGTTACGAAAATTATTCGCTGGGTAAGAACTCATGTGGACTCATTCAACGGTGACCGAGTGATGTCTTCTGAGTGTGAATCATTAAGTTTTGATTTATTGAATGGTGGACTTCAATCAATATTTGAGTGATAATATGCAAGACAAATTGCACATGAATTTACACCCGGGAATAGATCCACCATCTTTCAAGACATCTATTGAGGGATTCGATGGAAACAATGTGCTACTGGAATCTACATACTTCTACCCGCGTGGAGGGGGTCAGCCAGGTGATACAGGTACTATTGCTACAGAAAACGCCGAATCTCCAATCAATGAAGTATTGTCGGGGAAGATGGTTTTACACCCTGTTGATGACCCTGATTTTTTTGAAGTGGGCGACCAAGTTACTTGCCAAATTGATTCCGACCGTAGAAACGCGCATACAATGATGCATACAGCACAGCATATAGTATCAGCACAAGCTGAAAATTTGTGGGGTGCTGAAACTGTTGGTAACCAACTAAATGTAGATAATTCTAGAGTAGATTTACTATTCGAAGATAAGGAACTTTTTGATCCAGATGCACTAGTTGAAGCTACTAATTCGGTAATTTCTTCTGATATTGATGTTAATATTCACGAATGGGATAGAAATCGAATACTGGATCATGAACAGATGAGGCATACCAAATTCATGCACAGGATTCCAGAATCGATTACGAAGCTAAGAGTCGTTGAGATTGAAGATGTGGACCTGTGTCCTTGTGCAGGAACTCATGTATCTAATACATCGATGATACCTCGAATCAAGTTCCAAACCAGAAAGAACAAGGGCAAGGGAA
>MDSW01065783.1_pt1 | contig 67584 bp, 68 predicted proteins | sample 811171 | NCBI WGS metagenome assembly MDSW01 (sample SAMN05326641, study PRJNA326480) | marine metagenome | isolation source: seawater | place: Atlantic Ocean: North West | collected 2012
GGTAAAAATTTAGATATTCTTGTACACGAAGTTTTTTCAAGTGAGACTTTTGTAAATAAAACTAAAGAATGGCAAATCTATCACCAAGCACATCACACATCATCAATTGATCTAGGAATCATTGCAGATGAACTTAAACCAAAAAAGCTTGTTCTTTCACATATTTTATACTGGGGAGCCACTGATGAATCTCTTTTAAATGATATTAGACAAAATTTTGATGGCCAAACATTAATCGCTAAGGATTTAATGATTATAGATTAAAGTAAGCATCACCAATTATAAAACCACAAATAAAAAATGCGACAGCCCATATAGGTTCATTTAAACAAAAATTAATAATATCCTTTATATAGTTATTCATACACTTAATATTGCAATTTATATGCCAATTTATTTTTCTTAAGAAAATGGCGCGCCCGGAGAGATTCGAACTCCCGACCTCTTGGTTCGTAGCCAAGCACTCTAATCCAACTGAGCTACGGGCGCGATTATTAAATTTTTCGAGCTTCTTCGGGTAGCATGACTGGTATACCATCTTTAATAGGATAGGCTAAACCAGACTCTTCACAGATCAGCTCATTGGTTTCTTCATTAAAAGATAAATGTTTTTTTGATACGGGACATACCAAAATATCAAGTAATTTTTTATCTACAGTTGTCATAGCAAGAAAGTATACATGATGATTAGGGTGTAGTGTTGTTGTAATGATGTGTGGGTTTATTGTGTGAAGTAAGTTAAGTTATTTGTTAGTCTTATGATGTTCAAAATTTTGATATAGTCTTATCAAAGGAAGGAAAAAATTATGAATTTAGATTTTTCAGTTTTAATTATTTTAACAATCATTGTTTTTGCTATATTAAATATTATTCTATTTTTTAAAATTTGGGGAATGACTAATAATATTAAACTGATAACTAGCCTTTATATAAATCAGAAAGGTATAAAGGAAGAACAGATCAGGGATGAGCAAGGAAATTTTAAAGGATATGGCTTTGTTGATAAAGATGGTAATCAGATAAAAATTCGATAGAGTAAATAAAGGTAGATTGTTAATCTAGGTTCTTCCTAGCAACCCTCGTTGATGGTTTGGTATGATGGGGTTATGAAGAAAATATTTTTAACGCTTGGTGCTGTTTTCACTTTGTTCTCATACTCTAGCGATCCTTTAGCTTTAGATGTGCTTGATGGAAAATTCATGATCTGTCTTCCTCCAACATTTGAGACAAAAAAGAATGTGTCACATGAAAGCCGTGGACTTATTTTTGTTGGAGATAAAGTGAAAATGCAGACATTTTATACGATAACTGAACCAGACCTTGATTCTGGAATTCCAGGTGCTGTGTCTCCATCTAAGAGTTCGTTGTTCTCACAAAATGGTGATGTTAATCGGGTTGAACCTCGACATATAAGATTGAAAATTATAAAAGATCTACAACATTACTGGTATGTAATAGATAGGGAAAACTTAAATTTTTATCAAACTGCTGGAACAGGCATTAACTCGGATCCTGCAGCATATTGTGTATTAATTGAAAATAAAGAAGCATATGACAATTATATGAAAAATATACAAATTAAACATCAAGAAATGATTGATAAAGAAAATTTAGATAGAAAAAGAAAAAGAAACCAACAATTGAAAGATAATCAAATCTAGGTTCTTTCTGGTATCTCTATTTGGGTTTATTCGCACTGCTTTTTTTTCTTAGCGATAGCCTGATTTTATTAAGGTAATTTAAAATTTGTTCATGTATGTTATCTTAGTATTTTTAAGTAATCACATATTATGAATTCACTAGAATTAGTTGCTCTAAGAGATTTTCCATTAATTGAACCTAATGACAATTTAGCTGAAATAATATTCAAAGGTATAAAAAATAATAATATTGTTATTGAAGATTATGATGTAATTGTTATTGCTCAAAAAGTTATTTCAAAATCTGAAAATAGATATATAAACCTTGATACATTAAAAATTTCTGAAAAAGCCAAAGACTTAGCGCTTAAATTAAATAAAGACAAAGGCTTGGTCCAACTAATTTTGAATGAGTCTAATAAAATTTTATCGACTGAAAAGAATGTAATCATAGTTGAGCATTTATTAGGATTTATTAATATTAATGCCGGAATAGATCAATCTAATATTCCACAAGACAAAAACTTAGCATTACTACTTCCAAAAGATCCCTCTAAAAGCGCAAAAGAGCTTCAAATAAAATTATCAGAAATGTTAGATAAGAACATTTCAATAATCGTCTCTGACTCTATGACAAGGCCTTACAGATCTGGAGTTATTAATTTTGCATTAGCTAGTCATAACATTCAAAGTCTTTTAGATTTAAAAGGTGAAAAAGATCTTTATGGCAACAAACTTAAGGGCACTGAAGTTGCTGTTGCAGATGAATTAGCATCAGCTGCTGGTCTTTTAATGGGGCAAAGCGATGAAAAAAAACCTGTAATTCTTATAAAAGGTTTTAATAAGAGCACATATGAAGTTAATAACTCATTTGATTTGATAGTTAATGAAAATGATGACCTATACAGATAACTATCAAAGCATATAATTAGCACATGAAATTAAGTATAAATCTAAACAAAGTAGCTCTTCTGAGAAATGCTAGAGGAGAAAACTATCCAGATTTAAAATACTTTGCCAATAAAGCAATTGATATAGGTATTGATGGATTAACTCTTCATCCAAGACCAGATCATCGTCATGCAACTAGTAATGACGTTATTGAGCTTTCAAAGATAGCTAAAAATAGAGGTGTTGAGTTCAATATAGAGGGGAATCCATTTTCAAAACCAGACAATGAATTTTTAGGTTTTTGCGAATTAGTTAAAATTATAACCCCCGACCAAATAACTCTTGTTCCAGATGCTATTCATCAAATTACATCAGATCATGGTTGGGCGCGAGGTTCTCATGATGAAGATTTAAAAAAAACTATAGAAATATTAAAAGAGAGCTCTAGTGACTCAAAAGTTAGTCTATTTATTGATGACATTGCTGGAGTTGCATATGCTTCTGAGATGAATGCAGACTTAATTGAAATACACACCGGAAAATTTTCTAATGCTATAGGCAAAGGTGATATGTCTGCTCTTAGTGAAATTAAAGACATGATTGATTGTGCTTTAAACAGAGACTTACTAGTCAATGCTGGTCATGATTTAAACTTAAATAATTTACATTATTTAGTAGAAATGGGTAATATTAATGAAGTTTCTATTGGTCATGCGATTATAATAGACTCATTAGAATATGGCTTTGAAAATACAATCTTAAAATACATAAATATTATTAGGAACTAAAATGGATATAGAAGAAAAATTAAGACAACAAATTAAAGAAAACAGTGTATTAATATATATGAAAGGTACTCCCTATGAGCCTAGATGTGGTTTTTCTGCAAGAACTGTTCAAATTTTGATTGATTGTGAATCAAAATTTAGTTACGTAGATATTCTTGAAAACAATGATGTAAGAACAACATTACCTAAAATTTCTGATTGGCCCACCTTTCCACAGGTATTTGTTAATGGAGAACTAGTAGGGGGAGCAGATATTGTTGCTCAAATGCATGAAAGTGGTGAGTTTAAGAATCTTATAGACTCTACTTCATCCTAACTGTCGTATTTATTTAAGATTGAACAAAATACTTGTGCTGTAACGACTGTATCGTATGCAGCAGAATGTGCTTCATCATTATCATAATCAATATTTAATTTATCACATATTCTTGCTAGTACAGTTTGACCAGTAGCAAGAACTCCTAGTGACACTGTGTCTATTACAGAAAATTTGTGAAAAGGTGTCTTTTTAATATTATTTCTTTTTAAAGATTCAGTTAAGAAAGAGTTATCAAAATGAGCGTTATGTCCCACAAGAATTGCTCTCGAACATTCATACTTATTTTTAGCTTTATTTATAATTTTAAATAAGTCATTTAATGCTTCGCTCTCTGTTACTGCATTTCTTAGTGGATGATCAAGATTAATTTTTGTAAATTCTAAAGATTCCTTTTCTACTATTGATCCTTCAAATGGAATAATATGATGTCTAAAAGTTTCTCCAACAATTAGTTTTTTATTTTCTTCTTCAATTAAGGTAATAGCAATTTCTAATATTGCATTAGATGTTGGATCAAAACCCCCAGTCTCTATATCCACTACGACAGGTAGGTATTTTCTAAATCTATTTTTTAACACCAAGCTTTTCTTGTAATTTAGAATTTGAAGTTGTGTAACCAAATGGAACACGCTCTCCTGGATTAATTCTCTTATAGGCTTCTTGAACTGCTAAGGTGGTTTCATGAAATCCTGATAAGATTAAATCTAGTTTCCCTGGATAATCATTTATATCGCCAACTGCAAATATTCCATTCAAGCTTGTTTGAAAATTTTCTGTATTTACAGTTATCTTTTTACCATTTAACTCCATATTCCAATCTAGTATTGGCCCAAGTTTTTTATTTAAACCAAATAAAAAGATTAACTCATCAGCATCATAAGATTCTATATCGTTAGTATCAAAGTTTTTGAGCGTTACTTTATTGACCTTATCATCTCCAATAATTGAATCAATTAGATAGGGTGTAAGTAAATTAACATCTCCATTACTAACAAGTTCTCTCATCATTTCTTCTGTATGTTGTGCACCTCTAAACGCATCTCTTCTGTGAACTAATGAAACAGATTTAGCAATTTTTGCTAATTCAACTGTCCAATCTAAAGCTGAATCACCACCACCAAAAATAAATATATTTTTATCCTTGTATTGATCAACAGACCTGACAGCATATGTAACACCTTTATTTATATATTTATCTGGATCTTGAATATTTGGAGGTCTTCTTGGCTCAAAAGAACCAGCTCCAGCTGCTATAAATACATTTTTTGATATAAATTTATTTTCATCTGTAGTTATAACTTCCCAAAACTTATCTCCCTCATGTTGTATCTCAACTAATGAATCAACTCTTTGGTTTAGGTATAAATCATATTCAAATGGTTCAATCTGCTTGAGTAGTGCATTTACATGCTCTTGAGCTGTTTGAGATGGTACTCCTGGAATATCATATATTGGCTTTTCTGGATATAACTCTGCGCATTGTCCACCAGGCTTATCAAGGTTATCTATAAGAACGCAATTTAATCCAAGGAGACCAGCTTCAAAGACGGTAAAAAGCCCCACTGGACCCGCGCCTATTACAATAATGTCCTTTATTTCCATTATTTTACTTTCATTCCTGCATGAGCACCTTCGTCAGGTGAAATTAGAAAAATACCATCATCATTACTAGAGGCAAGAACCATGCCATCAGAAACTCCAAACTTCATTTTTCTTGGTTCTAAATTACTTACAAGAATAACCATTTTATCTTTTAATTCATCTGGATTGTATGAGCTTTTGATTCCTGCAAATACATTTCTTGTTCCTAATTCACCCACATCAAGATGTAATTGTAATAGTTTATCAGCACCTTCAACATGATCTGCTTTAAGTATTCTCGCCACTCTTAAATCAATTGCTGAGAACTGATCAATATTAATTAAGTTTTCATTTTCCATATCATCATCCTCTTGTATTGTTAATGGCTCAAGCCTATTTAATAACGGCTTATAGTCGTTTATTTGCCCTGATAACGTATTGTTAACATCATCAAGCGAGCAATTGGTTAAGTTTAAAAATTTATATGCTTCATGTGAAAGATTTGGAATAACTGGACTAAGGTATATTGTAAGTATTTTAAATGCATTTATTGCCGTAGAGCTTATATTGACTGCGTCATTCTCATCTTTCTTCCAAGGAGTATTATCGTTGATATATTTATTAACATTATCTGCCAACTCCATAACTAATCTAATTAATTTAGAATATTGTCTGTCCTCATATAGAGTAATAATATTTGTCTTTTCATCAGTTAGGGTTTTAATAAACTCAATATCAATATTTTCTGATATCTGATTATTATTTTTCTTTATAAAGGATGCTGATCTTGAAGCAATATTTAAATATTTACCTACCAAATCAGAGTTTATTCTTTGAATATAGTCATCAAAATTTAAATCAATATCTTCAACTTTGTCATTTAATTTAGCAGCAAAGTAATATCGTAATAATTCAGGATTAGACATTTTTTCGAAATCTTTAGCCAATATTCCTGTTCCTTTAGACTTAGACATCTTTTCACCATTTATAGTAAGAAAGCCATGAACAAATATCCCATCAGGAAGTTTTAAATTAGCTGAACTTAGTAAAGCAGGCCAAAATAAACCATGGAAATATGCTATATCTTTGCCAATAAAATGATAGATTTCATATTCAGAGTCTTTTGACCAGACATCTAAAGTATTTATATTATTTTTTTTAAACCAATTATCCATTGATGCAATATATCCAATTGGGGCATCAACCCACACATAAAAATATTTATTAACTTCATCAGGTATTTCAAATCCAAAATATGGCGCATCTCTAGATATATCCCATTTTTTAAGATCATCGGAAAGCCACTCTTTTAATTTATTTTTAATAGGACTTTGAAGATTTGCTTTAGCTAAATAGTTTCTTAATACATCAATTTTTTGAGGCAAATCGAAGAAAATATGTTCACTTTTCTTTTTAATCGGTGTTGTTCCAGAGACTATTGATATTGGGTCTTCAATCTCAAGCACATCATATGATGCACCACACTTGCCACAGTTATCACCATGTTGATCAGGTGCATTACATTTAGGACAACTACCTTTAATAAATCTATCTGATAAAAACATTTTTTCATTCTCATCATATAGCTGTTCAACTATTTCTTTTGAAATTAAATTATTCTTCTTAGCTTCAAAATATATTTTCTCTGAATATTCTTTATTCTCATCACTATGTGTTGTGTAAAAATTTGTAAAATTAATACCAAAAAGTTCATAAGTAGACTTATGATCTTTGAAAGTATCATTAATTAGCTTTTCAGGAGTAACCGCCATTTCTTTAGCTTTTAACATTACAGGTGTTCCGTGTGTATCATCTGCACAAAAAAAGTAACACTGATTACCATTTAAATTTTGAAATCTTGACCAAATATCTGTTTGGACAGCTTCCAATATATGACCTAAATGCAAAGGTGCATTTGCATAAGGAAGGGCTTGAGTAACCAGAATTTTTCTATTACTTTTAGTAGGTATGTCCATGTATTATCTGTATTATATGTGAAAAATATTGATTTATATGTCCATTAAAAAAATTATTGCATTTGGCTCTGCAAAGGGAGGAGTTGGAAAAAGCTCTATTACAGCGTCTATTGGAATAAGCTTGTCTAAAAAATATAAAGTAGGGATTCTAGATGCTGATATATATGGACCCAATCAGGACATATTATTTAGTATTGATAAAAGGCCCAAATACACTAACAAAAGTACCATCAAACCAGTAAAAAAAAATAATATTAAGATTATGTCAATGGGGTTTATTTTAGAGCAAAACAAAGCTGCAACATGGAGAGGCCCTTTATTAAGTAATGCTATAAAACAATTAATACATTCGACTGAATGGGGCGATTTAGACTATCTTTTAATAGATATGCCGCCAGGTACTGGGGATGCCTATCTAACTGTTTTTAAAGAATTAAGCATCGATTTTTTTATTCTTATTTCAACTCCTAGCAACTTATCAGTTGCAGATTCAAAAAGAACTTTAGCCATGATAGATAAATTAAATATTACCACTGCAGGATATATTGAAAATGATTTGCTAAACACAGGCGATAGTTCAAAAAATAAATCGTTAAATATAAAGAAATTAGGCACTTTTAAATACCATAAAGATATATATGATTTTAATACAGACTATAATTGTAGTGATGCAGATAAAATTTCTAATAAAATCGAAGATATGTAACAAGACATGAGAATTTTATACTTTCTAATTATACTAATTTCACCATTACTAATATCTGCGGATGAGGTCAATGATCCGTTTGAAGAAATTAATAGAAAAACTTATGAATTTAACGAAAGTCTAGATAAAAATATTTTAAAACCTGTCGCTGAAGTTTATTCAAATTTCCCACCAAAAGTAAAAAAAGGGGTTACAAATTTTTTTAATAATCTTGAGGAAGTAGACACTTTCATTAATCAATTGCTTCAAGGAAAACCAAAAGAATCAATAAATGATCTGTCCAGGTTTGTTATTAACACAACAATTGGTATAGGTGGTATTTTTGATGTAGCTTCAAAAATGGGCCTAGAGAGACATGAAGAAGATTTTGGTCAAACTTTGGCTGTATGGGGTGTTAGTGAAGGTCCTTACATAATGCTGCCATTTCTTGGTCCTTCTACCTTAAGAGATACCTTAAGTCGTCCAGTTTCATCGTTCTTGTCTGTTACATTTCATATGACAGAAGATGATGTAAATATTGCTCTCAAATCCATTGATGCACTAGAGACTAGGGAAAGATTATTAGATGTTGAATCATTATTATCAGGAGATAAATACGTATTTGTTAAAGACGCATATATTCAATCAATGTATTATGAAATTAAAGATGGTATAGATGTCAAAGATGAGTTTGTTGATGATATGGACGATTTTTTAATAGATCAATAAGTCCTCTAATTCTTTTTTATGACCTTTTAACGAATTTTCTTTAATAATTTCTAAAATTTTTATTCTAAAAGTCTTTGCAAATTTATCGCCCCTAGATAATCCAAATAAATGCTTCATCATTCTACCCAAGTCATGACCTTCGATTAATTTTTTTTCGACATATTCAAGGTATATTTTAAGTATTTCTTTCTTTGATCTACCTGTTGAATCATTTTTATAAAAATCATTTTCAATTTTTCTTAACATATATGGATTTTCATATGCAGATCTTCCGATCATAACACCATCAACTTTTTTAAGATGTTCAGAAGTTTCATCTATGGTTTTAATTCCCCCATTTAATATAATTTCAAGATCAGGAAAGTCTTTTTTTAATCTGTAAACATAATCATATTTTAATGGTGGTATGTTGCGATTTTGTCTAGGACTTAATCCTTTTAAGATTCCATTTCTCGCATGAATTATAAAAATATTAATGCCAGACTCTTTAACTATAGATATGAAGTTATAAAGAAATTCATAAGACTCATTATCATCAATACCTAGTCTACACTTAATTGATACTGGCACTTGTACAGCGTTACTCATATTACCCAAGCAATCTTTTACTAGCTCTGGCTCTAACATGAGGCAAGCCCCAAATTTCCCTTTTTGCACTCTATCTGAAGGACAACCTACATTAAGATTAATTTCATCATACCCATATTGTTCACATTTTTTTGAACACTCTACAAGATCATTGATATCAGAACCACCTAGTTGAACACCGACCGGATGCTCCTCATCATTAAATTCAAGCTGATTAAAACATTTACCATAAACCAAAGAACCTGTAGAAATCATTTCGGTATATAGGAAGACATTTTTTGATATAAGCCTTAACAAATACCTGTCATGTAAATCTGTATATTGCATCATTGGAGCAATACAAAATTTATGAGCTGATTCCTTAACCATTAAAGGAGGGTAGATATAGCTATATAACCAACAATAGAAAGAATAATAGTGTATGGGAGAGCCATATATACCATGCGTAAATATGACAAATTAATTAAAGGGGCAAGTGCCGATGTCAGAAGAAATAAAAATGCCGCTTGTCCGTTCGGAGTAGCAATGCTGGGTATGTTTGTACCAACATTAATAGCTATTGCAAGATTATTGAATTGATCTGTTCCCATTGGAATAGTTTGAGCAAGTTTGCCAATATAAATTGTTGCAACAAAAACATTATCACTTACAGCAGATAAAAAACCATTCGCAATATAAAATAATGATGGTTGCATGTCTAAAGGCTGATTTAAAACGTATTCAATTACCGGATCAAAAAGCTTTTGATCATAAATAACACTCACAATTGCAAAGAAAACTGCCAAAAGAGCTGTAAAGGGTAGTGCTTCATGGAAAGCTTCACCTAATTTATGTTCTTTTGTTATGCCTTTAAAAGCAGTCAGCAAAACCATAACAGTAAGCCCAATTAAACCAACGGCTGCAATGCTAAAAGCTAAGGCAAAGACCAAGAAAATTAATACAATCGACTCTATTAACAACTCAGTTTTATCACTTGAAGTTATATTTTTATTTCTGTATTCAGCATAATCATTAAAGACATTTCTAACGTTTGTTGGTAGTTGATTTCCAAAACCAGCAATTGAGAACTTTTCAACAAAAATACATGTTAGCAATCCAGCAAATAATATAGGCATTGTAATAGGGGCCATTTGAATAAAAAATTCCATAAAATCCCAACCAGCCTTACCAGCAATAATTAAATTCTGGGGTTCACCCACTGTTGTACAAACACCACCGAGCGCAGTTCCAACAGCACCATGCATAACAAGGTCTCTTAAAAAACCTTTAAATTCTTCAAGCTCACTTGCATTAAGACTATTTATTTGAGTGTTATCTTTAAAGTTATGTTCTTGATTTCTAAAATCATTACCTGAAATAACAGCATGATAAATTCTATAAAAACCTACCATTACTCCAATCAAGACTGCTGTAACTGTTAGCGCATCTAAAAATGCAGATAGCACCGCTGCTGATGCACAAAAAAGAAGTGATAAAAGGGTCTTAGATCTAATGCTTAGAAGAAGTCTTGTAAATATAGTTAACATTAAATTTTTCATGAAATATATTCCAGCTACCATAAAAACTAGTAACAAGATTACTTTTAAGTTTTGCGAGATCTCATAGTAAATAGTATCTGTTGTTGTAAGACCTAAAATAACAGCTTCAATAGCTAAAAGTCCTCCTGGTTGGAGTGGATAACATTTTAATGCCATAGCTAGAGTAAAAATAAATTGAAGAAGTAATATCCAACCAAGAATAAAACCAGCATTTTCAGGTGTAAATATACCTAATATAAATAATAAAATTGGGTTGAATACAAGGAATCCTATTATGGTAGACTTATACCAATCAGGAGCATCACCTAGAAAAAGTTTTTGAATTTCGCTTAACATTTTTTATTTAAATAGAGTTTATATGCATTTTAAAAGATTTTTAGACATTAAAGCTAGCAATAATAATTTTTTGATCATCTTTAATAATAATAAAATTCTTTATGAACCAAATTTAAAAACATTTTTATTAGAAGAAAATCTTTTGAATATCCAAATTGATGAACATTTGTATGTAGGTATTGCTAACAATGGAAGTGATATTTATGCAGTTGATATATCAAACACATCTATAGATATAAATATAGGTTATAAATCGCTAATAGAATATGATTTAAGGCACCTCCTAGCAATTTCAGAACCAAATGATATTGTGCTTATGGGAAGAGCAAACCAACTATTACATTGGATAAGAAGTAATAAGTATTCTGGTTATTCAGGAGAGTTAAATAAATTTAATAACAAAGAGCAGGCCTTATATTGTCCTACAACATCATCGATGACATATCCTTTAATATCTCCTTGCGTTTTAGCTATGGTTACTAAAGGAGATCAAATATTATTAGCTAGAAATAATTTATTTCCCGAGGGCTTATTTAGTGTTCTTGCAGGTTTTGTTGAGGTATCTGAATCAGCTGAAGAAACAGTAGAAAGAGAGGTAATGGAAGAGGTAGGAATAAAAGTAAAAAATATTAACTATGTTGGTAGTCAACCGTGGCCATTTCCCTCACAGCTGATGCTGGGTTATAAATGTGAATATGATTCAGGTGAGCTGGTTATTGACGAAGATGAAATTGTTGAAGCCAACTGGTATAGCGTAGATAATTTACCTTATGTACCGCCAACGACTAGTCTTTCTGGAAAGTTAATCAGCTCTTTTGTCGAGGATCATTCTTAGCTCTCGTTGGTATAGCTTTCTTAATTTTCTTTTCCTTAATAATTTCTTTAATAGGAGATTCTTTCTTTACCGCTTCTTTTTTAACCACTTCTTTTTTAATGGCTTCTTTTTTTACGATATCCTTCTTTTCAATTTTTTTCACTGGTTTTTTATTAGTTTTCTCAACAGTATTAAGAGATTTTTTATTTTCTTTAATTTTTTCTATTGGTTTTTTCTTCACATTTGAGTTGTTTGGCACATGTTTTTTATTATTAGTATGCTTATAATTTTTTCTGGGACCTGATGCTTTAGGCTTATTTTTTCTTTTTCTATTTATTGGTTTTTTAGTTTTTGTTTTTTCTACTTCACCAATTCCAGTTAATGACTTTAACCATTTAACAAGACCTTCTTGTTTTCTCTTTGGCATTTTTGGAGGTTTAACACCACTTACTAATGGCTTCATTGTTTTGGATTGATTTTTGCTATCTCTCCAATTAGTATCTGGTTCAGGACTATTAGGGGTTAAATTATATGAATCAGTATTAATTTTATCAGAGCTCTTTACTCTTACGACCTTGTAATAAGGTCTTGATTTATATGGGTCTGCTATTACAAGTATTTTAATATTATTTGTTTTTTCTATTGAAACAATGTCATATCTTTTTTCATTCAAAAGGTAACTTGCAACATCTGCTGGAACATAAACATTGATCTCACCTGTGTTATCTTTAGCTGCATCCTCTCCAATTATTCTTAATATTGACTGACCAAGAGATCTTGGACCTCTCACTAAAACATGTTCTATATCATATGACTCATTTAAAGAGGGACGCAATCTTTGTCTTGAAACTTCTAAAAGACCAAATTTAGATATATTAGATATCTGAACTCTTGCTCTATCACTATATATAGCTTTTCTAAAAGCTGATTCTATTTTATTTTGATTATCTTCATTAGTCATATCAATAAAATCTATAACAACTAAACCACCAACATCTCTAAGTCTCATCTGTCTAGCAATTTCTTTAGCAGCTTCTAAATTGGTTTTAAATGCAGTTTCTTCAATATCCTTACCTTTGGTAGATCTTGCTGAATTTACGTCAATAGCAGTCATGGCCTCTGTTGGATCTATAACAATAGAACCCCCGGATGAAAGAGATATCTCCCTCTGAAATGCTAATTCAATTTGTGATTCAATTTGATATCTATTAAATAATGGTATTTCTTCATCATAATATTTTAATTTTTCTGCATGTTCGGGAAGTACTGCTTCTATAAACTCTTTTGCTTCAATAAATATGTTTTTATCATCAATTAAAATTTCTTCGATATCTTCTTTAAAGTAATCTCTTACGACTCTAACTATCAGTTTATCATCTCTAAATATCAATGATGGGGACACTGCGTTAGGAGTTGTATTTTTTATCTCATCCCATAGAGCTAGTAAATATGACATATCTAAACTGAGTTCTTCAGCTGTTCGACCAAGACCGTTAGTTCTAACAATCGCGCTCATGTTTTCTGGAATATTTAACTTATCTAGTGTACTTTTAATCTGATCTCTTTGTTCGCCACTTATACGTCTTGAAATACCACCCGATCTTGATGAATTAGGTATCAATACTAGAAACCTTCCTGCAAGTCCTATCTGGGTTGTTAGGGCAGCTCCCTTAGAACCTCTTTCATCTTTAGTAACTTGTACAACTATTTCCTGTCCTTCTTCTAATATACAAATGTATTTACCTTTTTTGTCTTTTTTATAGAATTCATTTGATAGATCTTTTAGCGGAAGAAAGCCATGTCTTTCAGAGCCAAAATTAACAAATGCTGCATCGAGACTAGATTCAATTCTTGAAACAGTTGCTTTAAATATACTGCCTTTTAAAAGAGTTTTCTCAGGTGATTCTGTATCAAAATCATATAATTTTGCTCCATCAACAAGAGCCACGCGAAGTTCATCCCCATAAGATGAATTTATAAGTATTCTTTTCATTATATTCTCCCTAAAATTAGGAAGATAATTCAGCAGTGTGCTTTTAAAAGCTTCTATCAGTAAGTCTTACGTGTATTTGCTTAATGATTAACCCCTTTAAGGGTTGTTGTATATAACTGTTGTATTTATCTTTCTTTTTATTAAAACTAGTTTTATCTAGTTATTTAAGTGTATATCCTATAGATTTGTACCATGACTGTCAAAAAACTAACGATTGATACAGATAATAATGGTAGAAGAATAGATAATTTTCTTATATCAATATATAAAAATATTCCTAAAAGTAAAATCTATAATATTATTAGAAAAGGGGAAGTTAGAGTTAATTCATCACGCATAAAACCTCATTACAAACTACGATTAGGTGATCTAGTAAGAATACCCCCCAATCTTACTTCAGTTAAGAAATTAAAAAAAATTATTAAAGATAAAGATATTGCAAACCATACTAACAACCCATTATATGAAGATTCTGATTATTTAGTCCTTAACAAAAAAGCCGGTATTAGTGTACACGGAGGTACAAAAAACTTAGTTGGCCTCATAGATATTGTTCGTGAAAAGTTTGGAGCAAACATTGATTTATGTCACAGACTAGACAAAGACACCACTGGATGCATAGTATTTGGAAAAAATAAAAAAGCTGTTAAACATTTTAATGAATCAATTAAAAATCATGATGTTACTAAAACTTATTATGCAATTTTAAAGGGAACCTTCACTAATGAAATAATTTTAGATACCCCGGTATATAAAACAGACCCAGTTAAATCCAAAGATTCGACTTCTAAATTCAAACCCATTAAAAAATTAAATAATACGATGTTAGTAGAAGTTCAAATATATACTGGTCGAACTCATCAAATAAGGATTCATTCATCATCAATCGGTCACCCAATCATATTTGATAATAAGTATGGCGATAAAGAATTTAATAAATCTATAAATACGAAAGCAAGTAAAAATATCGCACTTCATTCAAAGTCTATTATCTATAAAGATATAAATTCTAAATTAATTAGAATTAGTTCAGATCTACCTGATGAATTTGAATGCCTAATAAAAGATCTTCAATAAAAACATCTGTTATAATTTAATAAATTTTGTTAGGATAGCGTTTTTTAAGAGCTTATTATGGCAGTACAAAAGAGTAAAGTTACAAGATCTAGAAGAGGGCAAAGACGTTCTCATGATTCTTTAAAGAAGAATACCCTATCTATTGATCCTGTTTCAGGTGAAAAACATTTACGTCATCAAATGACAAAAGATGGTTTTTATAAAGGAAGATTAATAAAAGATCTTCGTAAACCTATTAAAGAAGAGTCTGAAGAAGTAACATCATAGTTATGCCTAGGCATATTACATTTGCTTTTCCTGGACAGGGCTCCCAATACTCTGGGATGCTAAATCATTTTTCTGATGAGTTTCTAAATATTTATAAAGATACAGTATCAAAAGCGCTAGATTTTGATTTAATTGATTTAATTGCCAATGGTGATGAAAAAGACTTAAACAAAACTTCTATAACTCAACCAGCAATTTTACTAGCCTCATATCTTGAATTTAAGTTTATAACCGAAAATTATAATATCAAACCAGATATCGTATGTGGCCATTCATTAGGTGAATATTCAGCTTTATTAGCAGCTGAATGTTTGGCTTTTGAGGATGCTCTTCAACTAGTTTATAAACGTGGTTTGTTTATGGAAAGAGCTGAAAAAGGATCGATGTATGCCATATTAAACACAGACATAGGTATTATTAATGATTGTTGTTTGAGAGCTTCATCAGCAACTAACTCTATAGTATCTCCAGCAAATATTAACTCACCAAAACAAGTTGTTATATCTGGTGCAAATAATGCTGTTGAATTGGCAGTTAATTATTTAAAAGAAAATGGAGCGAGAAAATGTATTAAATTAAAAGTTACAATTTCTTCTCATTGTGAGTTAATGGTTAATGCAGCTGACGACCTTTCTAGTTTTATTAAAAATGTTTCTTTTTCAATGCCTAAGTATGAGCTAATTCATAATGTTGATAGCAACTCTGCTAAAGATATAGATGATTTAAAGGAAAGGATGATATTACAATTAACAAAACCTGTTCAATGGGTAGATACGATGAATTATATAGATAAATATAATGGTGTGTTTATAGAGTGTGGACCAAGTAAAGTTTTATCTGGTCTAGCAAAAGCGAATAATATTGATAATATATATTCAACTTCTTCATCAAATTTTGTTAACGAAATAAAAGAATTAATATGACCAAGGGAAATGTTTTTGTATCAGGAGCCTCTAGAGGTATAGGTAAAAATATTGCAACCTACTTTGCAAAAAATAATTATAAGGTTGTCGGTACTTCTAGAAATGATTTTAATGTTGAAGAGGGGGTTAAAAACTTTATACCAATTAAGCTTGATGTAACATCTCGGGATGATATTAAGAATTGTTTTAATCATCTTAAATCGGAAGGGTTATTACCAAATATTCTTATAAATAACGCAGGCATAACATCTGATCAAATCTTCTTAAGAATGAAGGATGATGATTGGGATAACGTTATTGAGACCAATTTAACTGGAACATATAACTTAACAAAAGCATTTATTAAAAATATGGTCAAGAATAAAAATGGAAGGATTATCAACATTTCTTCAGTTTCTGGGTTAATGGGTAATGCTGGACAAGTAAATTACTCATCCTCTAAAGCTGCTTTAAATGGTTTTACCAAATCATTAGCGAAAGAGGTTGGTTCCAGAAATATAACAGTTAATTGTGTTGCACCTGGTTTTATAGATACCGATATGACATCTTTTCTAGATCTTGATTCAAAAAATGAAATAATTAAAACAATACCACTAGGGAGATTTGGCAATGTTTCAGATATTTCTGAAATTGTTATGTTTCTAGCTTCAGATAATGCATCTTATATTACGGGTCAAACTATTTCTGTTGATGGTGGACTTTTGATGTATTAAATATATGTGCAACTTTGAACTAATAGATGTAAAATGTGTCAAATTTCAATATAGGGTAATGGAGTTATTATGAGTGTTGAAGATAGAGTTAAAAAAATTGTTTGTGATCAATTGGGTAAATCTACAGATGAAATTCAAAGCGATTCATCTTTTGTGGATGACCTAGGAGCAGATTCACTAGATACTGTTGAACTAGTTATGGCATTAGAAGAAGAATTTGATCTAGAAATAGCTGACGAAGACGCTGAAAAAATTTCTACTGTTAATGAAGCTGTAGAATATATAAATACGAATTCATAGCTTTTTAAATACAATTTAAATTGTTTTAATTAATATTAGTTTTTAAACTATTATTATGGTCATGGGCTATTTAAAATTTATTCTTTTTTTAATAATTCTAAATATATCGTTTTTTGCTCCATATAAGGCTTACATATCTAACCCACCTAATGTAAATGTTAATACAGTTGATGTTGAGTCAGGCGACTCCATTAATGAAGTTATTTCTAAATTTTCATCTCATAATTTAATCAATAAGATATTTCTTAAGCTTTACATGAAAGCCAATCAGTTGAATGACTTCAAAGTAGGTGAGTATAGTATTAAGAATAAGGATATGAATGAGATTATTAGTAATATGTCAAATGGGACCACTATAACCCATAAGATAACTATTAATGAAGGTATGAATATCTATCAACTTGAAGAAATAATTGATAACTCATATCTTGAGAATGATTGCAGTTTCTTAAAATGCTTAGATAAAGACTTGCCCTTCAAAGAAGGTATTTTATATCCCGATACCTATTTTTATAAAAAAGGCATGAAATCATCATTAATACTTAAAAAGAGCCATAAAAAATTAAATGAATATGTAGATCCTTTTTTTATTAACAATGATCGAATAAATTCATTAAACAAATATCAGGTTTTAATATTATCATCTATAGTAGAAAAAGAAGCTGGTAATGATAATGAAAAACCTTTGATAGCCAGTGTTTTCCTTAAAAGACTTTCAATAAATATGAGGTTGCAAGCTGACCCAACAATTATCTATGGGTTATTACCAAATTTTGATGGAGATATAAAAAAATCTGATATTCTAAACAGAAATAACAAATATAATACTTATATGATAAATGGATTACCCCCAACACCCATATCAATATCCTCTAAATCATCAATTTTGGCTGTAATCAATGGTATACCGGGAGATTACTTATTCTTTGTAGCAGACTCACCAAATTCTCATTTTTTTTCGAAAACTTATGATGAGCACTTGAATAAAATAAAAGAAATAGGATTAGATAAATGAAAATAATTTCATTTGAGGGTATTGAGGGGGTGGGGAAAACAACTCAAATAAATCTACTTAAAGAATATTTAGAACATAAAGGTTTTACTGCTCAGGTTTTAAGGGAACCAGGCTCCACTAATACAGGTGAGAAGATAAGAGATATTCTTTTAAATTCAGATGATATTTCCAATGAGACAGAGTTACTGTTAATGTTTGCAGCAAGATCAGAACTTATTTGCCAAAAGATTAATAATACATCTTGTGATTTTTTATTATTGGATAGATTCTTTGATGCTTCAATAGCATATCAGGGCTATGGAAGAAAACTATCAATAGAGTTTATTAAGTCTTTGATTTCGTTTATAGATTGTCCTATTCCTGATAAAAGTATCTTATTAGATATATCAGTTAATGATGGGTTTTCTAGAAAATCTAATGATATAAAAGATAGAATTGAATCAGCGGGTAATAATTTTTTTAATAATGTTAGAGATGGCTATTTAAAAATTGCTGAAGAAAGTCCTGATAGGTTTCTAGTGATAGATGCATCAAATGAAATTAATATTATTCATAAAGAGATAATTAATTATATAAATTATAAAAATGAAATTATCTGATCTTCATTGGCTTAACAAACCAAATTTAAATATTAAATTAAAAAATCTACCACATGGGATAATAATTTCTGGGCCTATTGGCCTAGGAAAAGAGATTTTAGCAAAAGATATTGCTTCAAAATTATTAATAAATAAAAACACCAGTATGGAAGATACGGATTTGTTTAGTTCAAATAATCATCCTGATTTTTTCTTGTTAGATAAAGAAAAAATACTTCTACATAATATAACTTATCGCAAAAATAAATGGGATGATGAAAAAGGACAAAGAAATGTTAATTCATTTTTATCTATAACCCCATCAATTGCTGTTAATAAAGTTGTATTAATGCTTAATGCACAAACCATGAATGATGAAAGTCAAAATGCACTATTAAAATCTCTTGAAGAACCTTCACCAAATACATACATAATAATGACTACCAGTAGGCCAAAATCATTGCTCCAGACTATCTACAGCAGATGCCAACTTATTAATATAGCCACACCTTCAACAAATGATATAAATAGTTGGTTAACTACAAACGGTATCTCAGATATTAATGCAACTGATTTTCCTAGCTTTTCAACGCCATTAACTATTTTAAAATCTATTGAAAGTGGTGATCATTTGGATTTTAAAAATTTTGTTAAAATAATTACAAATTTTATAGAAAATAAAGCAGATACATCTATGACTATAAAAAATATCTCTAATCTCGATATAAACTTAATAATGAAGACTAATTATTTAATAGAGTTCTTAAAAATAATACTTAAATCTAAGTTATTAAATGAGGATTTGTCAGGTATTTATATGAAATTTAATTCAAGCAATTTTAATAATCTTAAAATATCCAATCTAATTAATGATTTAAATAATTTGAGGTTTGATTATTTTAAAGTTCCACAGATTAATGAAACTCATGTGTTAAATTATTTTTTAAGTGAATTAAAGAATTCTATTAAGATATAGTAGTTCCCCCATCCACAACAATAGTTTGACCATTTATATAATTTCCGGCATCTGAGGCTAACATAACAGCCACACCTGCTATTTCATCAGGTTCTCCAATTCTTTTCATCGGCGTAGCACCTAACACGGTTTTTAATATATCTGGATTTTCCCATAGCGCTTTTGCAAAATCAGTTTTAATTAGACCAGGCGCTATAGAATTAGCTCTGATATTTTTATGACCAAACTCAGTTGCGATATTTTTTACAATCATTACATCAGCTGCTTTACTTATATTATAAGCTCCCAATATAGGACTTCCCTTTATTGCTGCAATACTAGAAATAATTATTATTGAGCCATCCATCCTTTCTATCATGTCTGGCAAAACAAGATTACATAAAATTTGATTTGATTTGATATTGTTATTCATAACTTTATCAAACTTATCAGAAGGCATATCCAACATCGAACCCATGTATGGATTTGTAGCTGCATTACAAACAAGAACATCTATTTTTCCAAGTTTTTCCTTTGTTTGGTTAACCAAATCATTTAATTGATTCTCATCACTTATACTTGCTGCTATTGGAAAAGCCACTTCACTTCCAACATCATTATTAATTTCTTGAGCTGTTTTTTCACATGCATCTAATTTTCTGCTTGAAATAATTACATTAGCTCCATGAAGAGCAGATTGATGAGCAATAGACTTTCCTATTCCTCTAGATGAACCAGTAATTAGAATTGATTTGTTTTTAAGGTTAAATATTGACATATTTTCATTATAATTAATTTATGAGTAAAAAAGTTGAAATATATTCAAAATCTAATTGTTCTTATTGCGTTATGGCTATGAACTTTTTTAATTTAAAGAAAATTAAGTATATTGTTTATAACACTGACGATCCTAAAATCTTTAAGGAAATGACAGACAGGAATCCTTATGCGAGAACACTCCCACAAATATTTATAGATGATAAGCTTATAGGTGGTTATACTGACTTGATCGAAAAATATACGGACTAATATTATGGAAAACTTTAATGATTTTTTACTACTTTTAGATGCTAATTTAAGTGGTTCCTGGTGGTTTCCAGCTTTTTTAATAGGCACAGGCATTTTCTTCACTATTTATTTACGTTTCCCACAGTTTAGATATTTCAAAAGCGCACTTAAGATTGTTTCCGGAAAAAATGAAAGCAAAGATTCAGATGGAGAAACAACAGGTTTTCAAGCTCTTACAACTGCAATGTCTGGCGCAGTTGGTACAGGTAATATTGGTGGTGTCGCATTAGCAATATGGACTGGGGGACCAGCTGCAATTTTTTGGATGTGGATAACTGCTATCTTTGGTATGACAACAAAATTTGTTGAGGTAACGTTAGGACATAAATATAGAACTAAATTAGAAGATGGGTCAATATCTGGGGGCCCAATGTACTATATAGAGCAAGGCCTTAATATGAAATGGGTAGCTATTTTATTTGCATTTTTAATGATGATTACAGCTATTGGTTCGGGAAATATGCCCCAAATCAATAATATTGCTCTTGTAATGAATACTGAATTTGGGATATCTAAATTATTTACAGGATTATTTTTAGGATCTTTGCTTTGGATAATTATTATTGGTGGTATAAAAAGAATAGCATCAGTCGCAAGTAAAATAATTCCTATTATGGGGCTTATATATTTTGGTGGCGCTTTAATAATTCTTATAGAGAATTATCAAAATATAATTCCATCATTTAATGCTATTTTTGGACAAGTTTTTACTGGATCTGCAGCAATGGGTGGCTTTTTAGGAGCTAGCTTTGCAATGAGTTTGAAATATGGTGTTGCAAGAGGACTTTATTCCAATGAAGCGGGACAGGGTTCATCCCCAATTGCTCATGCCTCATCAAAAAATAAATCAATTGATCAGGGTGTTGTTTCAATATTAGAACCCTTTATCGATACTATAGTTGTTTGCAGTGTTACTGCTCTTGTAATTTTATCTAGTAATGTGTGGACAGAAAAATTTGATACATCATTCGCAAAAACAGATATGGTTATTCTTGACGGTACCTACAGTGATGAAAAAAATCAAGATGGAAAATTTATATACCCAGATCAAATTAATGAATTAACAAAATATGTTCAAAGAATAGAATCTAATGTTAAAAGATATAATGGAACACTTGAAATTCAAGACGGAATAATAATAAATGATAATTTTACAGTTATTCATTTAAGATCTGTAGCTGAAGGAATAAAAATTAAAGGATCAGATAAAAATCTATTTAATGGGGTATTAGCTGTAACGGACGGAAAGGTTATTAACTCTTATCCTTTTTCAATTGAACAAAATGATACTAAAGAGTCATTAATTAAACTATATGAAACTTTTTACACAGAAGATAAAACTATAAAAGAATATGAAAATTTTTACGAAGAAGAATTAGAATCAGGACTAAAAGAATTAGATTTAATAACTGAAACTGTTTCCTTTGAGGGTAAATCTTTAGTAAGTTCTGCAGAGTTAACAGCTAAAGCTTTCTCAAATGGGATATTAGGCGATTATGGAGGCAAGCTTGTTGCAATAGCATTACTTTTATTCGCTTTTTCTACAGCCATAACATGGTGTTATTACGGCGACAGATCTACTGCATATATTTTTGGAGAGAGGGGTGTTGTTTGGTATAGAAATTTTTATGTTTTATGTTTTATTTTAGCTGCTGTAATTGATACAACAATAGTATGGAACATTGCTTACGTTGTAGTTGCATTAGTATCTATTCCAAACTTATTTGCTCTTTTTGCTTTGAGAAAAGAGATGAAGCTTCTATCTGATGATTTTAAAGTAAAATAGTTCAATCATTTACAATGATGCCTTTATTTAAATTTATTATTATTATTACACTTGTATCATGCGGAGGCGGTGGTGGCGGTCCATCAGGTTCAAATAATATTGTGATACCTAACAATAATCCCTATCTATATGTTCCACCATCAGGAAAATCTAGAGATAATTGCATTTCAAGAAGCGCATCCAATACATGGTCAGAAGATTTTACTGATATTGAATTAGATAACTCAAAATGGTCATTTGACGAAGGATGCAACAACAATGGCGGCGGCTGTAATGGTAACAATGAATATCAAAACTATACATCTAACGATAAAGATAATTTATTTATTGAGGATGGGGTATTAAAAATACAACCAATAAATGAAGTAAATACTGGAAGTGATAATGTTACTCAAAACTATACTTCTGCAAAAATAATGACAAAGGATAAATTTCCGATTGAACTTAATAGTAGGGTTTCTATATGTTTTAGAGTTCCAGAGGGTACTGGTTTATGGCCTGCATTATGGATGTTACCTTTTGACAACAGCCCATGGCCAAGTGGTGGTGAAATAGATTTGATTGAAGCAAAAGGAAGAGCGTATTCAGTTGATGGCTCTCCAAGTCAATCTAATATAGTAAGCTCTGCAGTTCATTTTGGAACTCAATGGCCTGATAATAAATATATTGTAGGTGAATTTTATAGTTCAAATGAAAATACATTTCAGAATTATTTTCATTCAGTGACAATGATTTTTCAAGAAGATAAGATTGATTTATATATTGATGATGAAGCAACACCACATCTCACAATAAATCCTACTATATATCCATTAAATCAATACACATATCCTTTTAATCGACAATTTTACTTGATAATGAATGTTGCTGTTGGAGGTAATTTTGATGGCGGAAGGGTAGAAGCTTCCGAAATATGTTTTGATGCAGAATGTTCAAATTTTGAAGCTGATCCTGATAAAAAAAGATTATTAATTGATTGGATAGAGTACGAAAAATTAAGATAGGCTATTTTTTTGAGAGTAATGAGACAATTTCAAGATGTTTAGAATTGGGAAATTGATCAAATAATTCTAAGTTTGTAATTTTATAATCTTTTAAATATTTAATATCTCTAACGTAAGACTCAGGTGAGCATGATATATAAATAATATTATCAAATTTATTTATAATCTTAATAACATTTTTTGATAAACCAGATCTAGGTGGGTCTACTAATATATGGCTAAAATTAAAATTAGATAATTTTATATCTTTCATTCTATTATATTTTTTTCCATCAATGAGCTCTGATACCTCTTCAGATGAAAGTCTTGCATGATATATATTATCGATATTGTTTTCTTTAATTGCCATATCAAGACACTCAACTGACTTTCTATTATTTTCTGTTGAAAAAACTTTGTTAAAGTACTCAGACAATGGAAGTGTAAATGTACCAACTCCACAATATAACTCTATCAAATCCTTGGGATTATTAATAAAAGATATAACTTTATTAATCATTTTAGGCAACAGAAATCTGTTTGGTTGATAAAAACAATTATCAGTTTGGAATATTTTTATTTTTTTTGAAGTTATAAAATCTTCAAGAAAAAAATTATTTGTTGCATATATTTGATTCTTTGCTCTAACAATAATATTTATATTTAATTTAGAAGCAATATTATCAATTCTATTTTGAAGCATTTCATCTATTTTTTGATGATAAACAAGTGTTACTAGAACTTTCCCTTGTGAATTAGACCTAAAATTAATTTGGAATAGTTTCTTTTTTATAGTTTTGGACTGATTGATTAGTTTTAAGAGTCTTGCCATAGTTTTTTGAATGGCAGTTGAAGCAAAATTAAATATATTTAAATATATTTTATTACCTTTGTTATACATGACATATGAATCATTATTGAAAGAAAACTCACACCTAGCTCTAAAACCCGACGATGGACTTATATTTATTATTATATTTCCATGATAGTGATTGGATATATTTGATTTAAATGTCTCAAATTTATTCATGAGGTTATATAAATAACTTTGTTATTATCAAAACAATACTAATAAATAATATATTTAATATTAAAAAAAGAGCAATAACTTTCTTTAATGACAGGTCATTTAAATCTTTATTTAGATCAGTTTTTTTTCTAATTCCAAAAAAAGAACCTATAATTCTATTAATCCACATAAAATATGAGCAAAATTATTAATATAACTAAATCAGCAGAGGAATATCTGGCTAAACTTATTCTTGATAAAAATGAAACCGATTTATCAATAAGGATATTTATTTCTGACCCCGGCACACCTAAAGCTGAAACTTGTTTGGCTTATTGTAAACCAGATGAGGCAATGCCTGATGATATGATTTTAAATCTTGACCTTATCAGTGTAAATATTGAGAAAAGAAGTGTGCCTTTTTTAAAAGACTGCATAGTTAATTTTGATAACGATACATTTGGAGGTCAGTTAACTATAAAAGCACCAAATGCAAGGCTTCCTAATATTTCACCTGATAGCCCTATAGAGGATCGTATTAATTACGTTATTTATAATGAAATTAATCCAATGCTTGAATCACATGGTGGCGAAGTCAGCTTGGTTAAATTTAATAGTAAAAATGAAGCTGTGCTTCAGTTTGGAGGAGGGTGCCAGGGCTGTGGTATGGTTGATGTAACCTTAAAAGATGGAATTGAAAAAACACTTATTGAACAAATTCCAGAAGTAAAATCTGTTATAGACCTTACAGACCATTCAATAGACGATAATGCATACTATAAATAGATATTTAAATTTCGCTTAAAGACACAATAATTCCAAAGTATGGATGATCAAACAAATATACCTGATCGCTAAAAACTCTCTGTTCCTTGTCTACGTATATAAACAAATCGTTATTAGTATTTCCTAAATACCCCTTTAGACTTATATGAATAAATCTTTTCTTATAAAACTTTATATAAAATCCAGAATCATTTTTAATATCTTTATAATGTAAGAATTGACTTGTCTCATAGCCTGGAATTGTTTGAATCCAAGATTTTGAATTTAAAAAAATTAATTTATCATCATTTATTATATTTTTTTTCAATTTATTAAGAATATCTACGTTATCAGATTCCCTAAACCAAGTATTTGGGTATAGATCTAAGGAATTAATATCATTATTTAATATGCTAGATACATAATCAGATATATTTGAAAAATTACTAAATGCGTTTAAATCTAAACTATCATCGTAAAGTTCAATGATATTGTTTGTAGGTATCTTTAAATAGGAATTAAAGGTCTCTGTTGTTTCTATATTTTTATATTTATATATAAGTAATTCAACTTTATATTCTTGTCCAAGCTCATAAGCATTTAGCCCAGTTGATATAATTAAACTTAAGATTAATATAATTTTATAAGATTTCATCTAATAACAGATTAACATTATTTCTTCTTAATTTAGAATCAGATTCATCAAGCTTGTATATAAATTTATTTTCTTTACTTAGGGTATAAAGATCGTTACTTTTTGTAATTAGAGTTATTAATTTGTTTAGAATCTTAATATCAAGATTTGTATCAAGATCAAAATTAGTATTTTTATTTGTAGACTTAATAGAATTTATACCCGTCTTCTCTATTCTTAGATTTATTTTTTTATTGCTAATTAAATTTATTGTTTCTTCAGGCATCACACCACATCTATCAATTAGATTCTTTTCAATATCTTCAATTTCTGCTAACGTGCTTGAACTATCAATTTTTCTATAAATTTTTAATCTTTCTATTGGAGAAGGCAGATATGATGATTTGATATAAGCAGAATCAAAAAAATTAACCTCTGTTTTTTTATTTAATACTATCTGATCTGATGATGTTTTATTGATGGCTTCTTTTAACATTGATAAATATAAAGACATCCCAACGTTATCAACATGTCCGCTTTGCTTATCACCTAACATTTCACCACCACCTCTTAATTCTAAATCTTCTTGTGCAACAAGAAACCCTTCACCAAGATTTGAATTTCTTATAATTGAATCAAGTCTTGATCTTGAAATCTTTGGTATTTCAATATCAGGTATAAGAAAATAACAATAACCCTGTTTATCTGATCTTCCGATTCTTCCTCTTAGTTGATGAAGTTGTGACAATCCAAATTTATGAGAATTTATTATTATAATTGTATTTGCATTTGGTATATCCAAGCCCATCTCAACTATAGTTGTACAAATTAATCCATCAATTCGACCATTAATAAAATCTGACATAACATGTTTAATTTCTTTTTTATTTAATTGCCCATGTGCGATTCCTAATTTATAGTCAGGTAGTAGATGGTTAATTTCTTGTTTTATTGATGTCATCTTTTCAATATTATTTTGAACTATAAAGCACTGTCCACCTCGTGCTTTTTCTCTTACCAAAGCCTCTTTAACAAGTTGATTTGTTTGAATTTTAAGAAAAGATTTAATACTTAATCTATTTGAAGGAGCAGTTTGTAAGAATGAGAAATCTTTTAATCCAGAAAATACCATGTTCATCGTTCTTGGTATTGGTGTTGCTGATAGGTATAAAATATGAATATTTTCTTGTTTATCTTTTACAAAGTTTTTCTGTTTGATTCCAAATTTATGTTCTTCATCAACAATTAAAAGACCAGTATCATTAAAATCTATTTCGTTATTAAAAACTATATGGGTTGTAATAAGAATATCTATATTATTAGAGTTGAAATCTTTTATTATTTTATCTTTAGTATTTTTAGATACATGTCTATTTAATTTTTTTATATTCACTCCAAAGTTTGAAAATCTCTTTAAAAATGAATCAAAATGCTGATCACATAATATTGTACTTGGTGTAATAACAACTGTTTGTTTATTTGAGTTAACAGCTATAAAAGCTGATTTCATAGCTACTTCTGTTTTACCAAATCCAACATCACCACATAAGACTCTATTCATTGGTTTAATTAGAGATAAATCCTTTCTTATGGAATTAAATGCAGACTCTTGATCAGGTGTTTCAATATAGGGAAAATCTTTTTCAAAATCCTTTAAAGTTTTTGACTCAATCTTTAAGCTTTGCGCGCTTGATGACAATCGTCTTGATTCAACATCTAATATCTCTGCAGCATGATCCAGGGCTCTTTTTTTAGCTTTTATTTTTTTATTATTCCACTTAGCTGATGAGAGGGAATCAAGAACTATGTTAATTAAATTTTCTTTTTTATGATAACTTGTTAATTTATTAATATTATTTAACGGCACATAAAGATTTTCATTGTTAGCATAAATAATTTTTATATATTCATTGGACCTATTATTTGCTTCAACGATCTCCAGTCCATCATAAATACCTAGCCCATAGTTATCATGGATAACATAATCATTTTTCTTAAACTCTTGATCAATATCAATATGTCTTGATTGTTGATTTACATTTTTTTCAGTCTGTTTTGTATTGGTTATATTTTCATTATGAATTATGTATGCATTCATATCCTTTACAAACATAGGCCTGATAATATTATTTAACATGATATTAAAACTATCATCCATCTTAGATAACTTGTTAATTATGGTTGGTTTTGGAAATATATTTTTTTTAAATTTATCAAGCTGAATAGATGTAGATGTTAAAATTACATAATCATTTTTTAGTTGTCCTTTTTTATATTCTCCTATCAACTCATCGATAGAATCATATGGAATCTTGAAAACATCAGCTTTAATTGTTCTAGACTTATTTATGAAATCATTAATTTTTAGTGAATCTTGATATAGATCGCACGGTTTAATTAATGGTCTGGTTGTATCTACTGACTCATCATTAAATCTATTTGATATAAATTTATTATATTCATCAATATTATTATTTAATTTGCTAAATTTTACATACTCATAATTGCTAAATAAATCGAAGAATGATGAAGTTTTATTAAAAAAGAATGGAAAATATATCTCTATGCCCTCTGTACTGTTATGTTTTTTAATGTTTTGAAACATTGAACAATACCTTTCATCAATATCAGTAAAATATTGTCTCCAATTATCTACAAACATATTAACTGTCATATCATCTAGTGAAATAATATTGCCTTTAGATAGAGAAAAAGATTTAATTTTGTCAATAGATAGTTGGGTATCTACATCAAAAAATCTTATAGATTCTAAAATATCATCAAATATTTCAATTCGTAATGGATTACTATAAAGAGGGGTGTATATATCAATTATTCCTCCTCTTACGCTATATTCATTTATCTTTTCTACATTTGCTTTTTTCATATAATTTAATGATTCAACAACCTTAAGTAGATTAGCTAAAGATATTTTTTTACCAATTGAGAATTCACCCATTGATTGAAAGTTTTCCTTCCTTGGATACAAATCAAACAAATTTTTTATAGAAGTTACTAGAATATGTTTATTTTGATTTGCGTTGATTATCTTAAAACGTTCTTTTGTTATTTGTTCAGGGATAGAAAAGTGATCATATGGAAGAATGTCATTTTCTGGAAATACTAATATTTTCTCACTTTCCATTAATAAACTTAATTCATTATTGACATAAACTGCCTCGTTGTTGTCTTTAACAAGTAAGCATATTGATTTATCCGATTTATCAAAATCTTCTTTTAAAGAGTACGAAAAATTTTGATAATTATTATGTTTATTTTTGAGCATCTAGATGTGTATAATGAGGTCTTATTCTATCAATCAAATTATATTTTAAAAGAAATTATGAACATAAACTTTAGTAAAGATGATATCGCATTTAGAGATGAAATTAGAGAATGGCTGGCTAATGATTATCCCAAGCATGTTAAAGATAAAACTGACAATGGCATAGCGCTAACAAAAGATGATTTAACTGATTATCATAAAGCCTTATCAAAGAAGGGGTGGATGGGATATAACTGGCCTGTTGAATATGGTGGAACGGGCTGGTCAGCAACTCAACTTTATATCTTTAATAAAGAATTTGGCCTAGCAGGCTGTCCTCCATTATTAGCTTTTGGTGTAAGTATGGTAGCGCCCGTTATTTGGACATTCGGAAATGAAGAACAAAAAGAAAGATTTCTTCCAGATATTCTAGAATTTAACACTTGGTGGTGTCAGGGTTACTCAGAACCTGGATCAGGCTCGGACTTAGCTTCATTAAAAACTAAGGCAGTTCTTGAAAATGATCATTATATTGTTAATGGAGCTAAGACATGGACAACATTGGCACAAAATGCTGATTGGATTTTTTGTTTAGTAAGAACAGATAATAGTGGTATTAAACAAGAAGGGATTTCCTTCTTATTAATAGATATGAACACACCTGGAATTGAAGTTAAGCCAATTATTACAATTGATGGTGAACATGAAGTTAATTCAGTTTTCTTTTCTGATGTTAAAGTACCTGTCGAAAACCTTGTTGGAGAAGAGGGAAAGGGGTGGACTTATGCAAAATTCTTACTTGCCCATGAAAGGTTTGGTATAGCTTCTGTAGGCGCTTCTATGAGACAACTTAATAAACTAAAGGAAATTGTTTCAAAATTATCCAACTCTGAGCTACAAAAGAAAGTTAACGAACTTGAGGTATCACTCTCTGCATTAGAGATAACAGAGTTAAGATTATTATCTGCTTTAGAAAATGGAGGCCATCCAGGTGCTGAATCGTCAATATTAAAAATAAAAGGGACTGAAATGCAACAACATTTATCTGAACTATTTGTTGAAGCTTCTGGTGAGTACGCTGTGATGTACCCAGGCCCTCATGGTTATAACAGTAATGATAAACCTGCTGGTCCAGATTTTGCAGCAAATAGCCTTTCTGCATTTTTGAATTTAAGAAAAACATCTATTTACGGCGGTAGTAACGAAATACAAAAAAATATAATTTCTAAATATGTATTAGGAGTATAAAGATGGATCTTAATTACAGCGAAGAGCAAGTGATGCTTCGAGAGCAAATTCAAAAATTTTGTGAAACTGAATATGATTTTTATAAGCGAGAAGCAGTTGTAAAATCATCAGAAGATTTTGATCCAAAAGTATGGCAATTATTTGCTGATCAAGGCTGGTTATCAATGCCATTTTCTGAGGATTCAGGTGGATTTGGTTTTGGCTCTATTGAACTATCAATTCTTTTTGAAGAATTTGGTAAGTCGTTAGTAATAGAGCCTTATTTAGCGACTATAGTGCTTTCTGGTTTGCTGCTTGATAAATCCCCATATGCTGATAAGAATAAACTTATTGATCAAATATGTGCAGGACAAATGCATATATCATTAGCGTATGCTGAAGTAGATAAAGGTTATGACTATTTATCTGTAAACACAACTTTAAATGATGAGTTTTGTTTAAACGGTACTAAAACATTAGTTTTGAATGGAGCTAATGCAAATAAAATTATTGTCACATGTTCAAAAAATGATCAATTTGGAATTGCAATAGTTGATGCTGATGCTGAAGGTGTTTCTATAAATTCCTTTACTACAATAGACGGCCAATCTTGTGCAGAAATTTCATTCGAAAATACAAAGATTGATGAATCAGGATTAATAGTTACTGGCAGTGATGCTAAAAATCTTTTAAATGAAGTGATTAACCTTGCAACGTTATGTGTTAGTTCTGAAGCAGTAGGATGTATGGAATCATGTTATTTAAAAACTGTTGAGTATACTAAAGGGCGTGAGCAGTTCGGTCAGCCTATTTCAAACTTTCAAGTCCTCCAACACAGAATGGTTGATATGTTTGTAGAAAGCGAACTTTCTAAATCATTATTATTTAAAGCTATGCTTGAGATAGATCTTGATTCAAATGAAAAATTTAAACATGTATCAGCACTTAAGGCTCATATTGGTAAATATGGTAAGTTATCAGCTCAAGATGCAGTTCAGCTTCATGGTGGTATGGGTGTAAGTGATGAGATGATGATTGGGCATTATTTAAAGAAAATGGTTGCTATAGATGCGCTTTTTGGAAATGCTGATTATCATTTAAAAAAATTTAGTAGCTAACAATATTCAGCAATTTAAATAAACTGCTTATAATCAATATATATATATGAATAATGATAAGGATATAAATTTTCAATCTACTGAAAGACAAAAACGTATTTTGCCTGAAGACTCATTTGGTGATTGGAAATGGCGGGAAGCATTAGCAGAGTCGATGGTACCATTGATAGGTTCCCTCTATAGAAGTGGCATTAATATAATGATATATGGCAAATCATTGGTAAATGAGTCTCCTGTTTCAATTATGAAAGCACATAGATTTGCGCGACAATCAGATAATAATGAGCTGAGTGAGCTTGAAACATACCCAATTATAAAAGCTATAAGCTCTTTAAAAATTAAAGATTGTGAAATTGATGTAGGTGAGCTAGCTGTTAAATGTCCATTTTTTGATGAAATTAAAAACGATAGTGGAAATCTATCAGATTTCATTAACAAAGAATTGATATCAGTCATTAATAAAGATTCTAATAGGCCTAAAAATCCATCTCACATAGTTCTATACGGATTTGGAAGAATAGGAAGGTTAGTTGCAAGAATGATGACACAGTCTACAGGTCCAGGTAATTATTTTAGATTAAAGGGAATTGTTATCAGAAAAGCATCTGATGATGATATATATAAGAGAGCAAGTCTTCTAACAAGAGACTCTGTTCATGGAACTTTCGATGGAACTGTAAGAGTAGATGAAGAAAATTCAACTCTTGTAATAAATGGTAATCCCGTAAAAATAATTTATGCGTCTAGTCCAGCAGATGTTGATTACTCAGATTATGGTATTTTAGACCCTATAGTAATTGACAATACTGGAGTTTGGAGAGAAGAAAAAGATCTATCAGCTCATATAAAATCAGGTGCTTCAAAAGTAATACTAACAGCCCCAGCAAAAGGGAATATAAAAAATATTGTTTATGGCATTAATGATCAAATACTCAATGATAATGATCAAATTATATCAGCAGCCTCATGTACAACTAATGCGATAGTACCAGTGCTAAAGTCAATAAACGATGAATATTCTATTAAAGGTGGACACATAGAGACCGTTCATTCTTATACTAATGATCAAAATTTAATAGATAATTTTCATAAAGGCGATCGTAGGGGCAGAGGAGCTCCACTTAACATGGTTATAACCACAACTGGAGCTGTAAAAGCAGTTGCCAAAGCTTTACCAGACCTAGAGGGAAAGTTAACTGGTAATGCCATTAGGGTTCCTACACCAAATGTAAGCTTGGCCATTCTATCTTTAGCCCTTGGTAAAGATGTTACAACAGAGCAGGTTAATGATTATCTAAGATCTATAGCTTTCCATTCAAAATATAGGGAAATAATTGGATACGTCAATTCTCCAGAGGTTGTTTCAACAGACTTTTATTCGAGTCCATTTGCAACAATTATTGATTCTCATGCCACTATAACAAGCGGCAATAGAGTTACTCTATATTGTTGGTATGACAATGAATATGGATATTCAAAACAGGTTATAGGATTAGCTAAAAGAGTAGCTAAAATTAACTTACCAAGATTACCTAAACCAATTAGTTAAAAGCGTAGAATCAAAACTACTTTAGTTTTATAATTCTATTGTTTTTAATAGTTTTAATTAACAACTTTATAAATGCGCACATTATAGTGATAAAAATATCAAAAGGCCTAGATCTGCCAATTTCGGGTGCACCAAAAAAATCTGTTTCTGACGAACCTAATTCATCCTCAGTGTCTTTATTAGGCAATGATTTTATAGGAATGAAACCAACTATGATGGTCAAGGAAGGCGATCATGTAAAAGCTGGTCAAAGTATTTTTGAAGATAAGAAAAACCCAGGTATTTTTTATAGCTCTCCAGCAGGCGGCACAATTAAATCAATAAATAGGGGAGATAAAAGAAAATTCTTGTCCGTTGAAATTGATATATCTAAAAATGAAGATTTTAAAATTTTTGAAATGGATGGCTCATTAGAAACAATTAAATCCTCAATAATTTCTTCAGGTTTATGGAATGCATTTAGAACTAGACCATTTAATAGAACACCATCACCAAACAAATCTCCTAAAGCTATCTTCATTAATTGCTGCGATACAAATCCACTTTGTGCTGATCCATATGAAATTATTAAATATGATAAGGATTTATTTGATAATGGTCTGAATCTTATTCAAATGTTATTTGATTGCGATATTCATTTAAGTTATCAAAAATATGATTTTGATACGTCTAATTCAAATATTAACTATCATCAATTTCAAGGACCACACCCAGCTGGGCTTAGCAGTACGCATATATCAATGATCGATCCTGTTAATATCAATAAAACAGTTTGGACTATAAATTATCAAGATATTATCTCTCTCGGGTATTTAAAAGCTAATAAAAAAATTAGAACACACAAAATTATTAGTCTAGCTGGTCCAGCAGTCCATGAGCCTTCTTTATTAAAAGTTAGGATATGTGGAAATATTGATGAAATTACTGCTGGTAAAATCAATAATGGATCAAGAATTATATCTGGTTCTGTGCTTCATGGTCACTCGGCTGAAGGTGTTATGAATTATCTTGGATTTTATGATTCTCAAATCTCTGTAATACCCGATGAAGTTAACGAAATATTTATGAACTGGTTAATGCCAGGTACTAATCTACATTCAAAGTTAAATGTTTTTATATCGACTTTCATGAAACCTAATAAATTTATTTTTAATACATCAATGGGAGGGGGGGATAGAGCGATTGTGCCAATTTCCTCTTATGAAGAAGTATTACCAATGGATATCTTAGCTACACAATTATTAAAGTCACTTGTCGTAGGCGATATAGAGATGGCAATTGAGTTAGGAATGCTGGAGTTAATTCCTGAGGATTTAGCATTATGCTCATACGTTTGTCCAAGCAAATATGATTATTCCTCAATATTAATGGATAACCTTAATAAGTTATATCTAGAATTATGAAATTTTTAAGAAATTATTTAAATAATGTCAAACCTAGTTTTGTAGGTGAGGGTAAATATAGTAAGTGGTTTCCTTTATTTGATGCTTTTGAGAATCTATTCTTCTCATATGGTAAACAAACAAAAAATCCTATTCATGTAAGAGATGCAGTAGATATTCAAAAAATAATGGTAACTGTATGGTTGGCTACATTTCCAGCTATGTTTTTTGGTATGTATAACTTAGGCGCTAACTCACTAGATTATCTTGACTCAATTGGTCAGCAGAATACAGGAGATTGGCATCACTATTTTGTTAATATTGTTGGCTATGACTCAACCAGTTTCTTTAATAAAATTTGGTTCGGTGCTTGTTACTTTTTACCTATATATTTTGTAGTTTTTGCTGTTGGTATTGCATGGGAGGCGTTGTTTGCAATTGTTAGAAAACATGAAATTAACGAAGGTGCTTTTGTATCAACAGTTCTATTTTCTTTAAGCTGTCCACCAGATATACCTTTATGGCAGGCTGCGATGGGTATATCATTTGGCTTAGTAATAGGAAAGGAAATATTTGGTGGAACAGGTAAGAATTTTTTAAATCCAGCTCTTACAGGAAGAGCGTTTTTATATTTTGCTTATCCTGCACAAATTTCCGGTGATAAAGTTTGGGTTGCAGGAATTTCTGACTATAACATCATTCCTGAAGGTTATAGTGGAGCTACTGCTCTTGGAGTTGCTGCAGAAAATGGCATGTCTGGAATTACAAACTCATATACATGGCTTGATGCTTTCTTAGGCAATATACCTGGATCAGTAGGAGAAACATCTATTATTGCTATTTTAATAGGTTTGGTAATTTTACTAGTAACAAAAGTTGCCTCTTGGAGAATTATTATAGGTACATTTGTTGGTATGATTTTGATGTCATCTTTATTAAATTTTGTTGGTTCTGATACTAATCCAATGTTTGCTATACCATGGTATTGGCATGCAGTTATAGGAAGTTATGCTTTTGGACTAGTTTTCATGGCAACAGAACCAGTTTCTGGGTCAGGTACAAATCTTGGTAGAATAATATATGGTTTAGTAATAGGCGTTACAGTTATTCTTATACGAGTAATCAATCCAGCATTTCCTGAAGGGATGATGTTGGCTATTTTATTCGCAAACCTATTAGCGCCAGTAATTGATCATATGGTAGTAATGTCAAATATTAAAAAAAGAAAGGTTTTATCTAATGAATGAGTCTATTGCGAAAACTATAGGTGTAGCTTTTGCTGTGTGTCTTGTATGTTCTTTAATAGTCTCATCTGCAGCGGTAAGTCTTAGGGATCAACAAAAAGAAAATAAATTAAATGACAGAAGAATAAAAATTCTTAAAGTAGCAGAAATATATAATCCAAATAAACCAATTGCTGAACAATTTAAAGAACTAGAATCTAGATTTGTAGATTTTGATTCTGGTCAGATCTATACAGAATATAATAATTTTAATATTGATGATTATGATCAGATTCTTGTAACCAAAGATCCAAAACTTTCATCGAAGGTACCATCCTCAGAAGATATTGCAGTTATCAAGAATAGAGAAAATGTTGGAAAGATTTATATTTTAAGAGACGATCTTAATGCTATAGATAAATTGATCTTACCGATAAGGGGTTATGGGTTATGGGGAACTTTGTATGGTTATATTTCTATTGAAAATGATTTTAATACCATATCCGGTATTGAATTTTATGATCATAAAGAAACTCCTGGGCTAGGAGCTGAAGTTGATAATCCTAAATGGAAATCTTTATGGAAAGGAAAGAAAATATACATAGATGATGATGTAACATTTAAAGTCATTAAAGGTAAGGTTGATAATGGCGATAAACTAGCACTCTACAAAGTTGACGGATTGTCAGGTGCAACTATTACAAGCAGAGGTGTTTCCAATATGGTTGAATACTGGTTTGGAGATTCTGGATATTCAGCATTATTAAGAGAACTAGATTATGAATCTTAAAAGTTATAAAGATGTAATAATAAAACCTCTAGTTGAAGAGAATCCAATAACGCTTCAAATACTTGGTATATGTTCAGCCTTAGCTGTTACAAATAATCTATCTGTTACTCTTGTAATGTGTGTTGCTGTTACAAGTGTTATATCTTTTTCAAACCTTTTTATATCTATTATAAGAAATTATATTCCATCAAGTATCAGAATTATTGTGCAAATGACAATAATCGCATCATTAGTGATAGTGGTTGATGAATTATTAAAAGCCTATGACTATGAGACTAGTAAAAAGCTTTCAGTTTTTGTTGGTTTGATAATAACTAATTGTATAGTTATGGGAAGAGCAGAAGCATTTGCTATGAAAGAAAAACCTCTTTTAAGCTTTTTAGATGGTCTTGGAAATGGATTGGGTTACAGTCTTATACTTATTGGAGTTGCAACAATAAGAGAGCTCTTTGGTGCTGGAACATTGTTTGGTTATGAAATTCTTCCATTAACATCAAATGGTGGTTGGTATATGGGTAATAACTTACTACTACTACCACCAAGTTCATTTATTATCATTGGTTTATTTATATGGTTTATAAGAGCCATTAGACCCAATCAAGTTGAAGAAGATGATTTTGAATTATCAGATCATTCCACATCTCCAGATTTAAATAAAAGAGAGTTAAATGTTTGAACATTATTTAAATATTTTTATCACTACTGTATTTATTGAAAATATTGCATTATCTTTATTCCTTGGAATGTGTACTTTTATAGCTATTTCAAAAAAAATAGATGCTGCATTTGGTCTAGGAATTGCTGTGATTGTTGTTTGCTTAATAACAGTGCCTTTAAATAATCTTATTTATAACTATATATTAAGAGAAGATGCATTAACTTGGCTTGGTATAGAAGGTACGAATTTAGAATTCGTTGAATTAATAAGCTATATAGGCGTCATTGCTGCAAGCGTTCAGATACTTGAAATGTTTCTAGATAAGTATGTACCAGCTTTATATAATGCATTAGGGCAATTTTTGCCCTTAATAACAGTGAATTGTGCAATATTAGGAGCATCATTGTTTATGGTTGAAAAAGACCTTCTTTTTGCTGAAAGTATTGTTTATGGTTTTGGTGCTGGTTTTGGTTGGGCTTTTGCAATAGTTGTTTTAGCTGGTATCAGAGAAAAATTAAAATACTCAGATATACCAGAAGGATTAAAAGGTCTTGGTATGACTTTTATTATCGTAGGTCTTATGAGTTTTGGGTTTATGTCTTTTGGAGGAATTTCACTTTAAATATGAATATTGATTTAATTTTGGGCGTTGCATCTTTTAGCGGAATAATTTTACTACTAGTTCTAGTTATTATATTTGCTAGATCTAAATTGGTATCAACAGGTAATGTTTCTATAGAAATTAATGGTGATGCTGCAAATCCTATTGTTGTTGAAGCGGGTTCCAAATTACTACAAACTCTTGCTGATAATAATATTTTTTTAGCATCGGCGTGCGGTGGTGGTGGGACCTGTAGTCAATGTAAGTGTCAAGTATTAGATGGTGGTGGTTCCATTCTAGCAGCGGAAGAATCTCATTTTAACTCTTCAGAACAAAAAGATGGCTGGAGACTTTCTTGTCAAGTTCCAGTAAAGAATGATTTGAAAATTAATGTTCCTGAGGATGTTTTTGGCGTCAAGGAATGGGAATGTGAAGTTATTTCTAATGAAAATGTTGCAACTTTTATAAAAGAATTAATATTGAAATTGCCCGATGGAGAAATTGTAGATTTTAGAGCTGGAGGATATGTCCAGCTTGAGGCTCCAGCATACGAGATTGATTATAAAGACTTTAATATTGAAACAGAATATCAGGAAGACTGGAATAGATTTAAAATTTGGGATAATAAATCTTTTACAAATGAGCCTGTTATAAGGGCTTATTCAATGGCAAATTATCCTGAAGAGAAAGGAATAATTAAATTTAATATTAGAATTGCATCGCCGCCTCCTGGTCAAGATGTACCACCAGGCTTGATGTCATCTTGGACATTTGGTCTTAAACCAGGCGATAAGGTTAAAGTTTTTGGTCCATTTGGAGAATTTTTTGCTAAAGAGACTGAATCAGAAATGGTCTTTGTTGGTGGGGGTGCAGGAATGGCACCAATGAGATCGCATATATTTGATCAGCTATTAAGAATCAACACCAAAAGAAAGATTACATTTTGGTATGGGGCTAGAAGCTTAAAAGAAATGTTCTATGTTGATGAATTTAACGAATTAGCAAATAAATATGAAAACTTTGAATGGCATGTTGCGTTATCAGACCCCTTACCCGAAGATGACTGGGCTGGAGATACTGGTTTTATACATAATGTTTTATATGAAAATTATTTAAAATCTCATGAGTCGCCTGAGGACTGTGAATATTATATGTGTGGTCCACCAATGATGAATAAAGCAGTTATTGATCTTCTTATTAATCTAGGTGTTGAGCCAGAAAATATAGCACTCGATGATTTTGGTGGTTAACTAAACGAAGTCGTGTCACGTTATTTTATATCTAAAATAATTGCGCTCATCGCTGGCTTCTCATTACTTGTAATAGCTTTAGTTCATAATAATAATTCAATCTATACGATAGATGGAAAAGCTTATGGAACAACATGGTCGATATCATCAACTGAATATATAAGCGATAACCATAAAGAAGAAATAAAATTAATTATAGATAGAATAGATAATATAGCTTCTAATTATAAAAATGATTCTGAGATAGCTTTAATAAATAAGAACTATAAAGAATATCAATTTATTTCTCCTGATTTATTTAATATATTAACTATTGCGAAAGATGTAGAAAATATATCAGAAGGTTATTTCAACATTATGCTTGGTAAAATATCAAGTAATCTTGGGTTTTCACCTACTTTTGGTGAAACCCTGGTTCAAGAAAAGAACTCATCATACAAGTTAGTTGAGAAAAATTTTTCATTACAGAAATCTTCCTCTAATTGGTTTGATTTATCTTCTATTGCAAAAGGGTATGCGGTTCAGAAAATTCATAATTATCTGATTATTAATAATTTTAACAATCATATAATTGATATAGGAGGTGAGATAATAATTAATGGGTCAAACTATGATAATTCATGGACAATAGGCATTCAGAATCCCGTTTCAATTTACAATGATGCTAAAGTCATCATCAATAATTCAAGTAATAACTTTTTAGCGATAGCAACATCAGGAGAGTATAGAAACTATAAATCTGATAATAATGGAAATAAAGTTTCTCATACAATCAACCCTGATACTTTAAAGTCAATCAATAATAATACTCTATCAGTTACTGTAGTTCATGAGACATCTGCAACATACGCAGATGCCTTAGCTACAGCTTTTAATGTTATGGGCTCTGATCGTGCTATTAGAATATCAAATAAATACAATATAGCCATAATGATAATTATTAATGATTTAAAACCCTGTCATAGACTGAATAGGTTGTTGTGTTATCAAGAAGAAATTATATATTCAGATAAATGGTATGATTTGAATCTATGAGTGAAGGTATTTTAGCATTTTTAATAATAACCATATCTTTTATAGGCATATCTATTGGTTTAATTATAAAGAATCAACCAATTAAAGGTTCATGTGGAGGGATGGCTAACCTTAAAGAGGGCGCAGAATGCCAAATTTGCGGTAGATCAGATCCTACCGCTTGTGATAATCAAAATTGATTCATCGTATTGTCTTCGCCAGCAGCTTTTAAAGCAGCATCACCTGCAAAATATTCTTTATGATCATCGCCCATATCTGAACCTGACATGTTTTGGTGTTTAACACACGCAATACCTTCTCTAATTTCTTTTCTTTGAACGTTGGCAACATAACCAAGCATTCCCTCAGAACCAAAATATTCTTTAGCCAGATTATCAGTTGAAAGAGCAGCTGTGTGATATGTAGGAAGTGTAATTAAATGATGAAAAATACCAGCTTCTTTAGATGCATCAGCCTGAAATGTTCTTATCCTGTTATCAGCCTGAACAGCTAGATCAGTTTCATCATATTTTTCATTCATTAGGTCTTCACGATCATATGCAGATAGGTCTTTTCCTAATTCATACATTGAATCATATACTTGTTGTCTAAAATTCAACGTCCAATTAAATGAAGGGCTATTATTGTAGACAAGTTTTGCATTAGGAATAACTTTTCTTATTTTCTTCATCATTCCACCTATTTGTCCTATATGAGGCTTTTCAGTTTCTATCCATATTAAATCTGCTCCATTTTGAAGGCTTGTAATTGAGTCTAGAATACATCTATCTTCCCCAGTACCTTCTCTAAATTGATAGAGATTTGAAGGTAATCTCTTAGGTCTAACAATCTTACCTTGTTGGCTAATCATTACATCACCATGTTTCATATTTTCATCTGTAATGTCATCAACATCTAAAAATGAATTATATTGATCGCCCAAATCACCTTCTTCATTTGTAATAGCGATTTGTTTTGTAAGACCAGCTCCTAATGAGTCAGTTCTGGCAACTATAACCCCATTGTCAACACCTAACTCTAAAAAAGCATATCTGACAGCATTAATTTTTGCTAAAAAATCAGCATGAGGTACAGTAACTTTACCGTCTTGATGTCCACATTGTTTTTCATCAGAAACTTGATTCTCAATTTGAATTGCGCAAGCTCCTGCCTCAATCATCTGTTTAGCCATTAAATATGTAGCTTCCTCGTTACCAAAACCAGCATCTATATCTGCAATTATGGGAACTATATGTGTTTCAAAATTATCAATCTTATCTTGAATTTCAGATTTATCAGAAGCAGAGGCTTTATCTAATTCTCTAAAAAGTCCACCCAATTCTCTAGCATCAGCTTGTTTTAAAAATGTATACAGTTCGTTTATTAAACTAGCTACAGATGTTTTTTCATGCATGGACTGGTCTGGAAGTGGCCCAAATTGTGATCTTAAAGCAGCGATCATCCAACCTGACAAATAAAGATATTTTCTTTTATTAGTGCCAAAATGCTTTTTAATAGATATAAGCTTTTGTTGTCCTATAAAGCCATGCCAACATCCTAATGACTGTGTATATTGAGAAGTATCATTATCATAACTTTTCATATCAGCTCTCATAATATCTGCAGTATATTTGGCTATATCAATTCCAGTTTTAAAATGATTTTGTAATCTCATCCTAGCAACATACTCAGGATTAATTGAGCTCCAGTTAGAGGTATCCATTTCTGGAATAGAACTAGCAGTTTCAATATTTTTATTAAGTTTTGTCATAACATTTCCCTATTAATGTAGTGAAGTAAATAATAATAATTACAATCTGTCAATATAGTATTAATTACTTAGTTATAAGGATTTTTTATGTAGTTTAACTACACATTTAATAAGATTATAGTTTTTTTGAGAGGCCGATATAGTTTGCAGGAGTAAGGGTTAACAGTTTTTTCTTAGCACTTTTAGAAATCTCAAGATTAGATACAAATAATTTATAAGCACTTTCATCAATTTTGGTTCCTCTTGATAAGGATTTCAGCTTTTCATAGGCTTCTTCATAGCCTTCGTATCTCATGACTGTTTGAACGGCCTCAGTTAGGACTTCCCAGTTATTATTTAGTTCATTTTTAATATATTGTTTGTTTGGATCAACTTTCTTTAGACCGTTCAAGATAGAGATAATTGCTACTTGCGAATAACCAAAGGATAAACCTATATTCCTTAGTACAGTGCTATCAGAGAGATCTCTTTGTAATCTTGATTTAGTTAACTTATCAGCAAAGAAATTATTTAATGCATTTGCAATTCCAAAATTACCTTCAGCATTTTCAAAATCAATAGGATTTACCTTATGCGGCATCGTGGATGATCCAACTTCCTTTGCATCTATTTTTAAAGCAAATATTTCATTAGATATATAAATCCACATGTCTTGACTTAAGTCTATAAGAATATTATTTATTCTTGACATTGAATGCATCATTTCAGCTATCCAATCATGTGGTTCAATTTGAGTAGTAAGGTTATTTTGGTCAATCTTAAAGGTTCTTATAAAAGATTTATTAAACTTAGGCCAGTTAATCTTATTGTTCGCTATATCAAATGTATGATAGTTGCCAGTTGCACCACTAAATTTAGCTAATGGTTTAATGTTTTTTAATATTTTTAGTTCACGATCAATTCTAGAAATATAAACTTTTATTTCTTTTCCTATTGTAGTGGGTGAGGCTGCCTGGCCATGAGTTCTAGCTAAAAAAGCTATATTATTCCATTTTCTAGAATATGATTTTAAATCTTTATTTAATTCAAATATTTTCTTATATTGAAGACTAACACCTTCTTTAATCATAATTGCATATGCTAAGGAATTTATATCTTCGCTAGTTAAACCAAAATGAATTAAATGTGTATATTTTAATAATACCTTATCTTTTTTAAAGAAATTACTTATAAAGTATTCGATAGCTTTAACATCATGGTTGGTTTGTCTTTCAATCTCTTTTATTTTGATTACATCCTTATCATTAAAATCTGACTTAAAAGCTAATAATTTTTTCTTTAATGGGTTAGTTAACTTCATGAAATAATTAGGGTATTTATCACATAGGTAGATAAACCAATCTATTTCAATATTAAACCTTGTTTGTATGAGGGCGTGTTCAGAAAAGCATGAACGTATATCTGGTATTTTTGATGCATACCTGCTGTCTAGTGGAGAAATATTGTTATGTTCAAATTTCATGAGATATTCTATCATTTATTAAATATTTTTATAATTATCTTATTATAAGGTTGTCGAAATAATGCCTCCACCTAAACAAATATCGTCATTATAAAATACAGCGGATTGTCCTGTTGCCACACCCCTAATTTCTTCATCAAAAATTACTTTGTAAGTCTCATTATCAAAATAAATTTTACAAGCTATTGGTTCATGTTGGTGTCTTACTTGTAGTAAGCAATTAAATGGATATTTAAGTTCCTCATCATTAATCCATGATATTGAGCTACATTCAAGACCTTTGCTAAAGAGCAGTTTATTATCAACCCCTTGACATACATATAATTCATTTTTGTGTATATTTTTATCAAATACATACCATGGAAGGTCATTCTTACCTTTTATGCCCCCTATATTAAGGCCTTGCCTTTGACCTTTTGTATATAAGGTAGCCCCATTATGTTGTCCTATTAATTCATTATATTCATCATATATATTACCTTTAGCTAATTTAATAAATCTTCCTAAGAAGTCCTTCATATTTTTTTCACCTACGAAGCAAATACCAACTGAATCTTTTTTTGTAGAAACGCTTAATTTTAATTTTTTGGCAACATCTCTTACTTCATTTTTTAAAAGATTTTCTAATGGAAATAAACATTTTTTAAATTCTGACTCTTTAACTTCGTGAAGAAAATATGTTTGATCTTTATCAAGGTCCTTCGCCCTGCAAAGATATAACTTATTTTTTATTTCTTTTAATGATGCATAGTGTCCTGTTGCAATGTAATCAGCACCAATTGTTAATGCATAATTTAAAAAAGATTTAAATTTTATTTCTTTATTACATAACACATCTGGATTTGGCGTTCTTCCTGCCTTATGCTCACTTATGAATTTTTTAAAGACCATATCCCAATAATCATCAGAAAAATTTGCTTTATGCAGTGGTATATTTAATTTATCACAAACTTCAGAAGCATCAGCAAAATCAACTTCTGATGTGCATTCTTCACCAGCTTCATTTTGCCAATTTTGCATAAATAATCCTATTACTTTGTATCCTTGTTGTTGGAGTAAATATGCTGAAACAGAGGAATCAACGCCACCTGACATACCTACAACAACTTTTTTGTTCGATTTTGTCATAATTCTAAATACATACAAAAATTAATAATAAGGAGTATAATAATCACCTTTTTTAACTGCAAACTGTTATTTTACAGGCTTTAATATTCTATGACTTATAAAAATATAAAAATTCCAAAAAAGGGTACAAAGGTATCATTTAAAGATGGAAAGCTATTTGTACCTGATAATCCAATAATCCCATATATAGAAGGTGATGGTATAGGTATTGATATTACGCCACCCATGATAAGCGTCGTTAATGAAGCTGTAAAAATTGCATATAATGGCAAAAGAAAAATCGAATGGATGGAGGTATACTGTGGCGAAAAGGCAACACAGGTGTATGATAAAGATACTTGGCTTCCGGAAGAAACAATTGAGGCTCTTAAAGAATATATCATAAGCATCAAAGGTCCTCTAACAACACCAGTTGGTGGTGGCATAAGGTCGTTGAATGTTTCATTAAGACAGATGTTAGATCTATATGTATGTCTTAGACCTATAAGATATTTTGATGGTGTTCCATCACCAGTAAAAAGACCACAAGATGTTGATATGATAATTTTTAGAGAAAATTCTGAAGATATTTATTGCGGTGTTGAATTTGAAGGAAACTCAAAAGAATCAAACAAACTTCTTAGTATATTAAAAACTAAATTTAATGTTACAAAAATAAGATTTGAGGAAAATGTTGGAATTGGTATTAAGCCAATTTCTGAAAAAGGTACGACTAGGTTGATAAAAAAGGCAATAGATTATGCAATTGATAATAATAGATCGTCCGTAACTCTAGTACACAAGGGCAATATCATGAAATATACTGAAGGGGCTTTTAGGGATTGGGGCTATGAAATTGCTAAGAGAGATTATGGTGGAGTTGAAATAGATGAAGGTCCATGGCAAGAAATTATAAATCCTAATACTAATAAAAAAATTGTAATAAAAGATGTTATTTGTGATGCTTTTTTGCAGCAAATACTTCTAAGACCAACTGACTATGATGTTATAGCTACAATGAATCTTAATGGTGATTATATTTCAGATGCCCTAGCGGCTATGGTAGGGGGAATTGGAATAGCTCCAGGAGCAAATATTTCAGATAACTATGCTATCTTTGAGGCAACTCATGGTACGGCTCCAAAGTATGCAGGTAAAAATCAAGTCAATCCAGGAAGTTTAATACTATCTGCTGAAATGATGTTGAGACATATGTCATGGTCCGAGGCAGCTGATCTCCTAATTAAGTCTATGGATAGGACTATCGCTGCAAAAAAGGTTACATATGATTTTGCAAGAATGATGGATGATGCAGATAAAGTTTCATCATCAGGTTTTGCAGATGAGATGATAAAGAGAATGTAATGTATATATTATCGAAAGATAATAAAGATAATATTTCTTCAGATTCAGGTATATTAATATTAGAACAAGAACCTGAAGTTAAAGAACCACCCTCATATCAAGTTATTTTGATAAATGATGATTACACACCAATGGAATTTGTTGTTTTTGTTTTGCAGACTGTTTTTGGACATAATCATCAAAAATCAACTGAAATAATGATGCAGGTTCATACAAAAGGTAAGGGTGTTTGTGGTATATTTTCTAAAGAGATAGCAGAAATGATGTCATATGAAATTAACACTATGGCAAAAGATCATGGCCATCCATTATTAAGCGAAATTGAACCATTAAAAGATTGAAATGTTTAGTAAAGAATTAGAATTATCTATAGCCACATTATTTGATAAAGCTCATGAAGCTAACATCCAATATATAACTGTTGAACATTTGTTGCTGATGATATTAAATGATTATGACGTTAAAGATTTCTTTAAATCAGAGAACATAAACATCGAAAATATAACGAGTGATTTAAATGATCACGTAAAAGAAACAGCTGTATCAAAAATCGACCAACAAAAACCAGTTCAACCAACCCTTGGCTTTCAAAGAGTTCTACAAAGATCAGTATTCCATATTCAATCTGCAGGGAAAGGTGTTGTAAAACCTATAAATATTTTAGTAGCTATTTTTTCTGAAAAAGAATCTCATTCAGTATTTTTGTTTAATAAATTTAAACTAACTAGACTTGATGTAGTTACTTATCTTTCACATGGTGCAAAAGAAGCCACGCAAGAAACTCAAGATCAAACTATTGGTGATATTAATGAAAATGTTGAGCCAACAAAAGAAAATGATTTTTTAATTAATTTAAATAATCAAGCGGTTAATAATAAAATTGATAAAGTCATTGGAAGAAAAAAGGAAATAGAAAGGCTTGTTCAGATTCTATCAAGAAGGAATAAAAATAATCCACTTTTGGTTGGTGAATCGGGGGTTGGTAAAACTGCAATTGCTGAGGGCCTAGCCTATTTAATATCAAAAAAAGAAGTGCCATCGATTTTAGAAAATACAATAGTCTATTCCTTGGATATAGCTTCGTTAATAGCTGGTACAAAATACAGGGGCGATTTTGAAAAACGTTTAAAGGATGTTTTAAAATTTTTATCAAATAAAGATAAACCAATTCTTTTCATAGATGAAATTCATACGATTATTGGAGCTGGATCAACTTCAGGTGGCTCATTAGATGTATCAAATATTTTAAAACCAATTCTTGGAAAAGGGCAGATTAGGTGTATTGGGTCTACAACATTTCAGGAATATCGTGGAATTTTTAATCAAAACCAAGCCCTATCAAGAAGATTTCAAAAAATTGATGTGGTTGAGCCTTCCTTTGATGAATGCGAAGAAATATTAAATGGAATAAAAGAAATCTATGAAAGTTACCATGATGTTAAATATTCCCAAGAATCAATTAAATCTTCAATAGAGCTGTCTTCTAAATATATAAATGATAGATATCTTCCTGATAAGGCTATTGACGTTATTGATGAAACTGGTGCATTACTTAATATTAATAGAAAAAATAATAAAATTATAAATGTTAATAAAACTGATATAGAAGTAACCATCTCTAAGATAACAAAGATTCCTGAACAGTCGATCACTAGCAACGATAAAAAGAATCTCAAAAATATCGAAGATAATCTTAAAAGAGTTATTTTTGGTCAGGATAAAGCTGTTCAAACATTATCAAATGCTATAAAACTTTCAAGAGTAGGACTGAGAGATGAAAATAAAACGATAGGCTCATTTCTATTTACAGGTCCTACTGGTGTTGGTAAAACAGAAATTTCTAAACAATTATCTGAAATATTAGGCATAGACTTGCTTAGATTTGATATGAGTGAATATATGGAAAGGCATACAGTATCTCGTCTAATAGGTGCGCCTCCAGGATATGTTGGTTTTGATCAAGGAGGACTCTTGACTGAAGCGATTGTTAAGTCTCCCCATTGCGTACTGTTGTTAGATGAGATTGAAAAAGCTCATCCTGATATATTTAATATCCTTTTACAAGTAATGGATGCTGGTGTATTAACAGATAACAATGGAAGAAAATCAGATTTTAGAAATGTAATATTGATAATGACAACTAATATTGGAGCAGATCTTCTAACTAAAAGAAATATAGGATTTGCAGAATCATCTAACGAATCTGACGCAATGAATTCATTAAATAAATTATTTTCACCTGAATTTAGAAATAGGCTAGATGAAACAATACAGTTTAATTATTTAGATAAGAATGTAATCTTATCAATAGTTGATAAGTTTCTTACTAAACTTCAAGCTCAATTAGATAAAAGAAACGTGGAAATTGTTTTATCTAAAAAAGTTATCAATTGGATTGCAAAAAATGGCTATGATAAAGAAATGGGTGCAAGACCAATGGAAAGGTTTATTTCACAAAATATTAAAAAACCATTAGTTGATAAACTACTTTTTGGTAATTTAAAAAGTGGTGGTCTTATTAAGATTGATTTAGTAAATGGTAAATTGAAATTTTCCGACAATAAAATTAAGGCTAAGGTTTAGACATCTACCTTCCTCTAAATGTGATCCTGCCAACTGAAAGATCATAAGGAGTCATCTCAACTTTCACCTTATCTCCAGTTAAAATTCTGATGTAATGTTTACGCATCTTCCCTGAAATATGGGCCGTAATTATATGATCGTTTTCTAACTTAACTTTAAATTTAGTATTAGGAAGGGTCTCAATTACCTCTCCCTCGAATTCAAGTTGATCTTCTTTTGACATATGTTCATTTTAAACTAAATAAAGCATGAATGTAATTTATATATGCTTTAAAAAAAGCTATATAATCAATGGATATGAAAAAAACAAAGATACTATCAGCTTTTATAATTATTTTTATTTTAAACTCATGTGGTGGTGGAAGTTCTGCACCATTTGAATTGATATTACCATCAACTTCCGCGATATCACTTAATGAAGACAACCCATATACATCTACAATTTCTGGATCTACAAATTACAAATCTACTATTAAATATGAGATTTTAACTTCAACAATAAATGGAACATCAGAATTATCATCAACTGGGAATTATAGCTATATCCCTAATCAAGATTTTTTTGGAAATGATAATTTTACAATTCAACTCACTGCTGAAAGGTTAGATAATAATAATGTAACAACTGGTGAAGTTTTAATTAAAACTATGCCTATCTCTGTTACTGTCAATCCTGTAAATGATCCGCCCGTAGTTACTATTACTGACGATTTGGTGAACTTCTCCAACATAAGTTTAGTACGTGACGATGTAATAAATATTAAAGTAAATATTGTTGATGTTGATAATGAGTTATCAGAAATAAACTTTTATGGTCAACTACCAAGTGAAAATGTTAATGCTAGTTTAGACATTACATCAGACCAACAAAGTCTAGATTTATATGTTAGCAATATACAGACTGCTGGCTTATTTAATATGTCGCTATGTGCAGATGATGGTATGGACGTAACATGCGAAGGGGATTTGGAAGCATATTTTATATCTAATAAGGATATTAATTTAGTTTCATATAATTGTGATGAAAATGGTGAACAATGCTCTTCAAGCGAGCAGTATTTATACTATTTAGTGGGCGCACCCAATTCAACTGCAAAAACTGATTATTTATTTATAGCTGATCAAATAAATGATGAAAATGATAACGATGAATTCCATTTAAGACTTTTAGAGTCAGTAAATAATTTAAAAAACTCTGATGCAGGCGTTATGTTTAATGATTACTTTAATATTAGAGTACTTGAAGAAACTATTCCGTCTGGAGTATCAATATTTAATATTGAGAAGGGCTGTTATGTCGATTGGGATGAACGTATTTACTGTATAGGCAATGTTGACAGAGATATGATCACTAATATTGTTGGTGAATGGGATGTTGTCTCTTTTTTAACAACTTTAGATGGGCGAGGGGTTGCCCAAGGGTCTTTAAATATTCAGCCACTATCATCTAGAAGTGCTGAAATCGTTCAACATGAATTAGGTCATTCTCATGGATATATGGGTGATGAATATGACTCACGAGGTGAGAGAACACAACCAACATGGTATGCAGATTGGAGTGTTAATACAACTTCAACAACAGATCCAAATTTAGTTAAATGGAATCATTTCATAGAAGATTTTGACTATGTACCAGGGCAGGACTATGACGTTTGTTACAACTATCCTGATGGCACTATATATTATAGAGATGATATGCCGTATGAAGATTGTGAATGTTATATAAATCAGTATGATCCTGAAGAATATCCAGAGTCAGTTGATTTTCCAGGAACAAACATAGACAACGGCTGTAAAGATAAGATCGGTTTATTTGAAGGAACATACTATGATGAAATAGATTCATACAGAGCTAAATGGATAAGCGTTATGTGGTGTTGTGATTTAAATTATGGAGAAGTAAATGTTGAAGGGTTTGCAATAGGCTCTATTATGAATCAAGGATTTGCTGATCATAATATTAGTTCAGATATTACTGATGATGTGGATCTAGCTGATTCATCTCAAATAGGTGACTCAATTACTTTTAAAGTAAATGCAACGTTCGATGAAACAAAACTTAAATTAAAGTGGTATGTTGATGGTATTGAGAGACAGGATTTAGAAAATTCACTGGAAGCTTCATTTGAAAGGCCGTCTCAAGATGAATTCACTAGCTATTCTTGGCAAGTTGAAGATTTGACAGGTAATCTTATTGCATATAATGACCCATTAAATCCTCTAGATTTTTATGATGCTATTCTTGAAACCCAGCATTATTATAACGATGACGAAAATACCAACCCAAACAATAACTTAAATCCATTTGTTGGAACTTGGACATGGCATCACAAAAATCGTCAAGAAATGTTTGATGATCATATTGATTCAGAAGACCTTAATGACTATCTTTATGCTAGTTTATGTTGTTCTATGGGAGCTTCTTATAAAATAAACTGGAAAAACTATGTACCTAATACAACAAATACAAACATCAAAGCTTCTAATACAAATCAGTCCTTATCAAATAATTATTCAAAAATATTCAATCTAGATTTATCCGAAAATGATATTTCATTTAACACTTATAAAACTATTAAATCGAATAACAAGACAATTAAAGAAAGCCGTATTTCATTCAGAGATATATATGTCCTAACATTCTATGATGAAGATAAAAGCCCTATATATGAGGTAGGTATTGGAAATCCTTTCGAAGCAAGGATACAACATATCGGGTATGAAAATGAAAGTGTTTTTAGAGTTGATATTCCTATCAAGAATTTTAAAATTTCTGTACCAGATCAGATAGACCCAACATTCATTTCCCTAAGTAAGAATGAAAATAATATTTTTGAAATAATAAAATCTATTAAGATTAAATAAATCTAATTCTTAAATTATAGAATATAAACTTATTGTTTTTTCTACAAACTAAAACTTATACGAAGTTTTTGATGGCTGAGTAGTAATTTATGATTTTTGCGAAACGTGAACAAGGTTAATCGGGTAGGCATGGAAAAAAACTTTCAACTTGATTCTTCATAAAGTATCTACTTCTTGGAAAGTATTCTTTCATAATTTTTTTTATATCAGCTTGATTTTCAACGCTTTGTATAGAATTGTTAAAATTACTGTCAGCTAGCATATGCCTAAACTGAATAACAGCTACGTCCTCATCAAAAACACCATCACCATCATCTGCAATAGGAAGCCATGCATAACCACATTCCTTGATGGCATTTCTAGGCTTATCCATTAGTTTACTTATAAATATTGTGAAATACCCATCCTCATCAATAGGGATTTCCTCATCAAATAAGCAATCATTTACACGCGTATTACCAAAACTCTGATTTGAGCAAAGGGACCAATATCTCAGCTCATTATTGTAATATTTTTCATTTGAATTAAATGTTTTTGGTGTAAGAGGGGCCTTACCTCTAATCATAAGAACATGGCCATACTTTCTATTAACAATAGTTCTTAAATAATGATTGTCTAGATTTGGAAAAAAACCACCAGTGCTTCTAGAGGCATTTTTATTAAATTCTCCTGTATAAATACCAATTAAGCTTTGCCTATCCATTTGTATGTACCATTTAGGCGGATTTTGGGCTGGCCAGGTCTCTGGTTTATCGGGCTGTGATGCTAATTCTCTATATTGCATAGCTGGTAAACCGGCAGCATCTATAGTGATAGCTAACTTTTGATTTGTATTTAAAACGTCGCAGGCAGCTTTTCCAGTATATGAAGTTCCATTTATTAACACTGTTGGCTTTGGTAAATCAACACCGCCTACAGGTCCTGTATTATCATCAGGTAGATAGATTCTATAAATTAATAGCTGTTGTTTAGGTCCGTAAGATGGAGCATTTAAGGTATTATTTGATGATAGATTTGAAATTAATCCTGTTTTTCTATTTGTTACAGGATCTTTGTTAAAAACCTGTATGTTGTAATCTCTGTTTTTATTTAATCTAGGATTATCATTTACAAAAGGATTTATTGATTTTTTATTTGGTTCTATTAAATAATCGGCTAAGGACTCTAATGGTTTGCCACGAGCGTTATAACTAATAATTGACATATATCTAGAATAAGGATATTCACCATCTATAAAAAGTTCAGAACCTTCAGGCATAGTGAATAGAGATGCCCAGTAATAAACATTAGAATCTGGATAAGCTAAATTAATGTAAGGATCACCGCTGTGTGGTCCAAGAGACCAAAAACAATCTCTAGGGCCTGGGATACCAATATCTTCTGCATTCAATTGTCCCATGAATAAATAGAAAAGTGATATTAATAAATATTTCATATATCATTTTAGTTAAAGAAAATATTATTATACATACATGAAGCTCCCAGTAGGCTTTAAAACTTCAGCTCAACATTGATTATTTTAATGTAACTAACTAATATAAATTAACATAATATATATTATGCGAAGTATTATATTACTTTGACAATAAATGAAGCTTAACTAAATACGAACTCTACCCTTTTTTCTTAACCTTATTGAATTTGGTGTGACTTCAACGAGCTCGTCTTCTTCAATAAATTCTAGTGCTTGTTCTAGTGTATGATTTATTGGTGGCACAAGAATAAGATTTTCATCAGTTCCTGCGGCTCTTATATTAGTTAATTGTTTTGCTTTAGTTGGATTTACAGGCAGATCATTATCTCTAGAATGAAGCCCAACTATTTGACCTATATAGACCTCTTTACCATGACCTAAAAATAGCTTACCTCTATTTTGTAGATTGAATAATGCATATGACAATGTTTTTCCAGCAATCATAGAATACATAACGCCGTTTATTCTTTTTGCAATATCACCTAACTTAACTGGTCCATAATGATCAAAAACACTGGTCATTATTCCAGTACCGCTTGTAATAGTTAAGAAATGTGATCGAAAACCTATTATTCCCCTTGAAGGAGCTAAAAATTCTAACTTAATACGACCTTTATTATCAGATTCAATATTTTGTATTTCAGCTTTTCTAGGACCAAGTTCTTCCATTATTGACCCTTGATGTATTTCTTCAATATCTATAATAATTTGCTCATATGGTTCTTGTATTTCCCCATCAATTTCTTTCTGAATAACCTCTGGTTTAGATATTGCTAACTCAAAACCTTCTCTACGCATTGATTCAATAAGCACTGATAAATGTAGCTCTCCTCGACCAGAAACAATAAATTTATCTGGACTATCACCTTGTTCTACCCTTAGGGCTACATTAGATATTAATTCCTTGTCTAGTCTCTCTTTTATATTTCGAGACGTTATGAATTTTCCTTCTCTTCCAGCAAAAGGAGAATCATTTACTTGAAAAGTCATTCTTACTGTAGGCTCATCAACTGACAATGCTGGCAAAGCTTCTATATTTGATGGGTCACAAATTGTGTCAGATATATTTAATTTATCTACTCCTGTTATGCAAACTATTGATCCGGCTTGAGCATCATCTATCTCTACTCTATTAAGGCCCTGGTAACCCATAACTTGAAGTATTTTTCCTTTTCTAGTCTTACCATCTCTATCAATAACTGCTATTTGCTTATTTGGACTAACAGATCCTCTTTTAATTCTTCCAATGCCAATTACTCCAACATAGTTGTTACTATCTAGAGCACTGATTTGAAGTTGTAGTGGACCGTCTATATTAACTTCGGGTGAAGGAACTTTTTCTAATATCATTTCCATTAATGGCGTCATATCAGACGTCATATTATCAACATCTAAACCAGAAATACCTTCAATTGCTGATGTATAAATAACTGGGAAATCGAGTTGTTCATCAGAACCTCCGAGTCTATCAAATAAATCAAATACTTGGTCTAAAACCCAATCTGGTCTTGCATCAGATCTATCAACTTTATTAATAACAACTATTGGCTTTAAACCTTTTTCAAATGCCTTTTGAGTAACAAATCTTGTTTGTGGCATAGGACCATCAACTGCATCAACTAATAAAAGAACAGAATCTACCATTGATAAAGCTCTTTCAACCTCTCCACCAAAATCAGCATGTCCAGGTGTATCTACAATATTAATAAGATGGTTCTTCCAATTAATTGAGGTATTTTTAGCTGTGATGGTAATACCTCTTTCTTTTTCTTGATCATTTGAATCCATTATTCTTTCAGAATCCATATTCTTCCTATCAAGTGTTCCAGACTGTTGTAATAACTTGTCAACCAAAGTTGTTTTGCCATGATCAACGTGGGCAATAATTGCTATATTTCTAAGATTATCAATTGACATTATTAATAGGTAATTTAAAAAGTGTGAATTATAGGCTTAATTTGAACTATTAGTATACTTAAACTATCTTTATTTAAGATGCACAAATTCATTAATTTGAATTAATATATATATAAATAATTATTTAAATTCACATGCGTAACAAATTTATACCTTCATTATCTTTAATACTTTCATTAACCATCTTTGCAGACCCTTTAATGGAGCCAACTTCATTTTCTAAAGACTTATATCCTAATAATATTTTAGTTGGCAACTATTCAAAAAATATTACTACTCCTGATAAATATTTAGGATTTGGTTATGGTGAACGTGTTGCAAACCCAAAACAGATTACTGAGGCAGTCAAAACTTGGTCTGAACAGTCAAATAGAATTCAAGTCATTGAATACGCTAAATCTCATGAAGGGCGCCCTCTTATGGCTGTTTTTATTTCATCTCCAGAAAATATAAACAAATTACCTGAAATTCAATCTAATATTTCGCTCTTGACAGATGCTAGAGATCTTAATGATAGGAAAGCTATGTCTGTAATTGATTCATTGCCTGCTATAGCTTGGATGGCATATTCAATTCATGGAAATGAAACTTCTGGTGCAGATGCTGCGCTAGGAATTATCTACCATCTAATAGCTAGTGAAGATGATGAAGTTATAGATATGTTAGATAAAATGGTTGTGATAATTGATCCTATGATGAATCCTGATGGTCGTGATAGATTTTCAAAATCTCTTGAACAATATCGCGGTACTGCTCCCAATTATGATGATCAGTCCCTGCTACATTCAGGTGATTGGCCTTATGGTAGGACTAATCATTATTTTTTTGATTTAAATAGAGATTGGATTTACTTAACACAACCAGAAACCAGAGGCCGAGTCCCATTAATAAACAAGTGGAGACCTCAAATTATGGTTGACGGTCATGAAATGGGTTCACAAGATACATTTATGACAGGCCCTCCTAGAGAACCTATTAATACAAATATAGATAAAGATCTTATTAAATGGGGAAATGTATTTGCAAAAGATCAAGCAAGTGCTTTTGATGAAAGAGATTGGCGCTTCTACACTGGAGAATGGCATGAAGACTTATATCCTGGATATTCATTCTATGTTCAATTTAGAGGTAGTTTAGGAATTCTTTATGAACAATCTAGAATGTCTGAAGATGGAGTGCGTCGCCCTGAAGGAACAATACAGTCTTACAAAGAGTCTGTTCATCATCAATTTGTTAGTACTTTAGCTAATCTCAAAACATTATCTATAAACTCGAAATCTATGTATAAAGATTATTGGGATGGTAGAAAATATAATGTTTCTAAAGATAGTAAATATGCCAATCAGACCTTTGTAATTCTTCCTAATAAAAACTTAGGTAGATTAAATACACTAGCTGAAAAACTCAAATCACAAGATATAAATATTTACACAAATAAAAACCCTATCGAAGTTGAAGATGTTTTAATGCAATCAGGAAATACTAAAGAAGATTTTACTATTCCAAGTGGCAGCATGATTATTCCAAATAAACAACCTGAGGCTCCTTTAATCGCAGCAATGTTAGAGTTTGATGCTGAGATAAAGGAATCAGTTTTACTTAAAGAAAGACAAGTTACTTTAAAAAATGGATCATCAATTATGTATGACACAACTGCTTTTAATCTAACTATGATGTACGGTCTTCCTGCCGTAACTGTGCCTAAAGATATTGAATCTAATCTTGAACCATGGAAAGCTCCATCGACAGTTATTAATATTGATGATACAGCTGTTATGTGGTTAGTCGATGGGACAGATGATCGTTCTGTTAGTTTTGCAGCTCGTTTGATGGAACAGGATGTTCAAGTAAGAATAATTGATAAAGAAGCAATTCTTTCGACATTAACCCTATCAAGAGGAAGTGTTGCCGTTTTAGCTATGGATAATCCGGAAATCAATGAGTTGCATAAAATAATTAACTCCGTAGCATCTGATTTAGATATATCTGTATATTCTGTTGATTCTGGTTTTGGACCTGAAGAATTGCCTGATTGGGGTGGAAGACATTTCAGATTATTAAACAAACCACAAATTGCTATATTAAGTCATAGTGGTTTTAGCTCTTATGATGTTGGAGTAAGCTGGTGGTCATTAGATCACCATTTAGGAATTAGACATAGCCAACTTGATGCATCATTAATTAATTATGGTGACTTACGCCGTTACAATACTTTGCTTCTTCCAAGTGGATATTCAAATATTAGCTCTAATCAATTAAAAGTATTATCAGATTGGGTTAAGCAAGGCGGTACATTGATTGCTAATAATGGAAGCTCTAGATATTTATCAAGTAATGACGGTATGGGCTCAGTAAAGTTAATTCAAAATACATTTGATAAAAGTAAAAAATATAATATAGATTTACAAAGAGAGTTTCTTTCCTATGATGACATGATTAAGATACCAGAACTTGGAAATACATTGTCGCTTGATGTTACCTATCCATGGGAGGTTAGTAAGAAGAAATACACTAAGGATGAACTTGAAAACCGTGATCAATGGCAGTCATTATTTATGCCATCTGGAGCAATTGTTGCTGGTAGAATCGATTCTGAACATTGGTTAACATTTGGAACATCAAATGATATCCCTCTTTTATACTCAAACTATCCTGTATTAATGACCGGGGGTAATTCAGAAGCAGCAGTTCGAATTGGACAACTTCAAGATAATAATGATGATTCATCTTATAGGACAATTAATTGGTCAGATATTCCACCTGGTAAAGATTTAAATATTAGAATGAGCGGTCTAGTATGGCCTGAAGCAGCTCAGAGAATAGCTAATTCTGCATACTTAACCCGAGAAAGATATGGAAAAGGTCAGATAATATTATTTTCTGGAGAACCTAATTTTAGAGGTTCTAGTTTAGGTACAAATCGATTATGGTTAAATGCAGTGGTTTATGGTTCTGGATTAGGAACAAGCTCAAGAGTAGATCCTTAATGAATGCAGGTATTTAAACTTTTATAAGGGTATAATTTTGGACCAAAAATTGCAAAAACACATAAAAAAAGTACCAAATTTTCCTAGTGAAAACAAACATCCCGATGGAATAGATAATCCAGTTATGACTGAAAATTTGATGAGTAGAGAATCTAATATATGGAGCCATGGATACCAGTTAGAATTAACCGATGGAACTTGGTATGAGCTTATTACAAAAATCAACATCCCCGGCTCAGAGAATGATCTTAATATTGAAGACAAAGAGATTAATATGATTTCAGAACTCCGAGACCTATATCTTGGATCAAATTATAATTTAGGATTTGGCGACGATAACTCATATTTTGAGATACATGTATATAATGAAGAAGAAGTTGCAACTTTAGATCTTTTTTTATTATCTATTGAATCTATTTATGGAAACCCACAACAAACTGAACAAAAGAGAAATGATAATTATGCAAATTGCTTACAAACTATTAAAGACTTAAAGGATATCCATCTAAAGCAGTAGCAACCCAGCTACCTGTATTTTCAATATAAGACATTTGATTTACATACAAAGGTCTATGTGATTTCTCTTTTAAAATAAATTTCGTTACTTTCGTTTATCCCAACCATCTCCCAACCCTCACTACCAAGTTTATTTATTTCAATATTCATCATTTCAAGTTTCCAGTTCTTATCTTTATGAGCTTCTTTGAAATCCTCTGTCTCTGGATTTGAATATCCCATTGAGGTTGAATTGCTATGATCAACAATTTTGTATTCCCATTTTCTATTTGTCATATTTTTCTCCGTTAATATATATTTTAAATATCATTATGTTTAGGGCCACATATAGTTGCTCTCAAGCTTGCTGCTCCACCATCTAGTAAAGGTTCAAGAACTTCCAGCAAACCAGTTTCAACTCTCCATGTTAAGTACTTTTGTTGGTGCTCTAAAGTTTCCCAGTCTTCTATTAAATGAATAGTATTTGTTGATTCTTCAATGTACGAATCTACTGAAATACATCCATCAAATCCTCTTGTATCAACCAATGCAACTCTCATCATGTCTTTTAAACTCTCTAAAGTATCAGGTTTTGCTGGGAAGGAAACTATCACTAAATTTTTCATATTAACTCCTATTTTGACTTAAAAATTTTAATCGTTAACTATAAAGTCTCTTACTTCTTGAAGAAATCTATCGAATGATGGCTGATGATTGTACATCATATGCCCCGCTTCAAATTCAGAAAAAACTACCCTACTCATATCAACAGAGTTATCATTCATAAAGTTTTCAGCGGTAAAACATGGTGTAGCTAAATCATATAGACCGCAAGAGACATAGACTTTAAAGTCTTTGTTATATCTTTGTGCTCTAGATATATGCGGGACGGTATTTACATAACCAAAGTCATTACCTTTCCATTGTTGTGGATGCTTCCAGCCAAAATAAACATCACTATCACCACTTTGATATAACATTTTCATTTCTACACCTATTTCTGAAAACCATGAATGGATTGCTGATACATAAGCTGACATAAACCCCTCACTTGAAACATCCGTATCAGAGTACTGACCACCAGACATATAATCTGTATTTTTGTATCTTGAATCAAGTCTACCCACAGAATAACCTTCATCTCTTAAAAGTTCTTTTCTAAAACTGGAAGGATCAACTCTCATATTATAATCTTCAACAAATCTCATACTTAAACCGGTATATTTAGAATAATCGAGCATTACAGACTTCTTTTCTTCATCTGTAATTCTTGATCCCTTTAGAAGTGCTGGTCCGTATACGTTAAGACTGAAATTCTTAGAGTCATCATAAAATTTTTGAAGGGATTTATTAGAATTTACTTTTCCATGATAATAAGCAGTTGCTGCATAGGAAGGTAGAAATCCGTAATGAGGACTGTTATTACCTGGATGAAATACTAAATATTGATAATCTGAAGCAGGAGCAACCATCAATAAACCATTAACTTCTATCGGTGTAATATCACCAGATCTTAATTCTGATACAAGTAAAGGACCTCTTATGCCGCCATAACTCTCTCCAAGTATGTATCTAGGAGAATTCCATCTGTTATTATCCGAAATCCATCTCCTAATAAATTCAGCGATTATTTTTGGATCTTCATTAACACCCCAAAACTCTTCGCCATTATGACAACCTATAGCTCTACTATAACCAGTACCAATTGGATCTATAAAGACCAAATCAGCATCACTTAATGGTGATAGTTTATTATCAACAATATTATATGGAGGAGATCCATCGTCAGATGCATCACTAGGAACTTTTATAATTTTAGGACCTAATACACCCATATGTAACCATAAGGATGCTGAACCAGGCCCCCCATTAAAACTAAAAATTATAGGCCTGTTTTTATCTCCATCTACAATATATTCAGTATAAAAAAATGAAGCCATAGGCTCATCTGGATTATCTTTTTCATATAAAATTTTTTCTTTAAGACTAGCAATGTAGTTAACTTTTTTTCCATTAAAAGTTCCTGAAAAATTATTAGTAAAGCTTCTTTCATTTGTATTTACATCTGAGCTATCGCAATGATCATGATTATCATTTGAGCTATATAAAAAGTTTGAAAGTAATGTGGAAGATAGTAGTAAAATATAAATAGTTTTCATACCTACAGATTATATATAAATATGTCTTTTTTATTCCTTTTATTTTATTATTTTGTTTTATATGAAAAAGTTAACACCAAATTTATACTAAATAATGCTATTTGATAATATTCTCAAAACTATAGGTAATACACCATCTATAAAGTTAAATAATATAAACATAAATAATACAAATTTATATGTAAAAGCTGAATTTTTTAATCCTGCCAGCTCCGTCAAAGACAGACTTGCCTTAAGCATAATTGAAAATGCTGAAAAAGAAGACTTGCTAGCTCAAGGGCAAACAATTGTAGAAGTTACAAGTGGTAATACTGGGATTGGATTGGCAATGGTTTGTGCTTCAAAAAACTATCCATTGATAGTTACGATGCCAGATAGTGCATCTATTGAAAGAAGAAAATTAATGAGGTTTCTTGGTGCTAAAGTTCTTTTAACACCAGCCTCTGAAGGTGGAACTGGTGCTTATAAAAAGGCAAAAGATCTTGTTGATAAAAATAACTGGTTTTTTGCTAGGCAGTTTGAAAATAAAGATAACGCAAATATTCATGAATCCACAACTGGCACCGAAATATATAATGATTTTAAGGATATCGGACTAGATTACTGGATTTCAGGTTATGGAACTGGCGGGACATTTACCGGAGTCTCAAGAGTATTAAGATCCAAAATGCCTAAAACGAAATTAATTATTACTGAACCAGATGCTGCACAACTTATTGGAAGTAATAACCATCAACTAAGAAACAAAGACGGATCTGCAGCAGAGTCGCATCCTGATTGGAATCCTCACCCTATTCAAGGTTGGACAACTGACTTTATACCTTTAGTTCTTCAAGAGTCAATTGATAATAATTATTTTGATGAATTATTACCAGTCTCAGGCGAACAAGGTATTTACTGGGCAAATAAACTTGCCAAAAAAGAAGGGATAATAACAGGGGTATCTGGTGGTTCAACTTTTGCTATAGCTACTGAGATCGCAAAAAAAGCACCTGAAGGGTCAAATATACTTTGCATGCTTCCAGATTCTGCAGAAAGATACATGTCCAGCATTTTATTTGATCATATAGAAGAAGAAATGAATACAGATGAAACATCTATTTATAATTCTGTTTAATTTAACTATGAAATTACTTTTGCTGGTACTCCAGCAACGCGAGTATTTGGTGCAACGTCTTTAAGCACTAAGCTTCCTGCAGCAACTGTTGAGTTCTTCCCTATACTAATATTTCCTAAAATTGTACTTGAAGCGTAAATAGAAACACCTGATTTAATCTTTGGATGGCGATCTCCATCTTCAGATCCTCTCCCACCTAAAGTAACACCTTGAAAGATAGATACATTTTCATCAATGGTTGTTGTTTCACCAATAACAACACCTGTTGCATGATCTATCATCACTCCACCTTTAATTGAAGCTCCTGGATGAATGTCTACACCAAATACTTCAGAAGCCCTATTTTGAAAGAATAAGGCCATAGTATGTCTTTCATTTTTCCATAAACAATTAGCAGCTCTGTATGTAGCTAATCCCTGATATCCCTTATAAAAAAGTATTGGTGTTGAAAAATATTTACAGGCAGGATCATTATCCTTAAAGTATATTAAGTCTTGTATAAGAGATTCTTCTATACCTTCACATTCTGTAAAAACTTCAAATATAAACTTCTTGATATCACCGGAAGATAGAGCGTCACTATTTAATTTAGACGCCAAGACAGATGAAACGCATGAAAGGAAACTTTCTTGTGATAATACTAAGGACATTAAATAAGGCTCAAGCGAAGGTTCAGCATCAACTCTTAATTGCACTTCATTTTTAATAGATTGCCATATTTCTTTAGTCATAATAGTTATTATATTTCTAAATCAATAAAAAACCTGTCGTTAAACAGGTTTTTGTTAATTTAAAGAAAAAATTTATTCTATAAATATAGTATGTTCTTTATCTGACTCTGCAACTCTAATAACCAGCAAATCTGAACATCCATCTCCAAGATCAGGTGCATCAGCCTCACCACCATGAACCCAGTCTGTTCTTTCAAACCAATATTCACCGTTAGTATAAGTTTTCCACTTTCCTGAAGATTTAGATTGAGATTTTCCATCAAGAACAAATACCAATGTTCCTTCAGCTGGATGAAAATGTTTAGCTACAGCTCCTTGGTTACAAGTTTTGCGTCTTTCAACATGCATATCCATGTCATTTGCAAGTTTAAAAACTTCAGAAGATATAAGACCCGGAAATGATTGGACCTCATTTTTATGATGATCAGAATTTTTGTGATGATCAGCATTAATATTAATCGTTAATATTATTAATAAGAACCATTTAGTAAATTTATTTATATTTTTCATATTAGACTCCTTTATTGATAACTATATCTTAAACTCTTTTAATATATTTAACTAAAAACATACAAATTAGATATATATATAAACATGCTATATGTAAAAATATGTATTATTATCTGTTATTAATATTATATTTAAGGGAGATAAATATGACGGAGATAGGTATGACTGAATATCAAATATTTAATTTAATGCACGTTGGTTTTATCCAAAATGCTATGTATTTTGTAGGTATGGTTTTGTTAATATGGCTAGGCTTTAGAATGGCAAATAACATATATAACAATTCTGAATCGAATATGCTTGCAAAGGTTTTTACATCTTTGTTTTGTGTGCTTGTTGCAGCAATGATGTTTAATGTTCAGCAAATCGGAGCAGCAATTTTAGGAACTGCAGTAACACAACTTGGTGCAATTGGAGCAGAGTCTGCTGTGAGAATGCAAACATATGTAGATCATCCACTTGGAATAGGCGGAACTGTGCAAACAGTCTTTGTCGCTTTAGTACTAGTATTTCAATTGGCAATTACTTGGAATAAAAAGTAATTAAAAACTTTGGGGGTCTATAGACCCCCCCCTTTTTTTTAAACGTGATAAAAAATAAGTTATATAGTCAGCTAGTATGTGTTGCAATTTATATACTTTCCTTTTGGGTATCATATTTATTAATACCTGAAAGATTAATTTATTTAGAAAGCATAGGCAAAATTAGTTTTTGGGTACTTGTTCTGATTTGGCATTTATATGCCACTATATCTATATATATTTTCAGTGTCCTATTAAATAATTCAAGTTTATATGACCCATTCTGGTCTGTTGCACCAATCCCAATTGTATTGGTGCTATCAAATGGTATGAGCTCATTAGAAATTAAGTTACTAGTAGTGATTCCTATTACCTTATGGGCCATTAGGTTGACAAGAAATTGGATAATAAGCTGGGAAGGATTTAGCCATGAAGATTTTAGATATCAAGATCTAAAAAATACAAACAAATTTCAAGCTGAATTAAATAATTTATTTGGAATCCATCTAATTCCAACTTTAATCGTTAATTTTGGGTTATTCCCTCTCTTCTATCTTGTTGATGTTGTTCAGACAGATAGTTCTACTTTAATTTACTATTTGTACTTAGCATCTATCTTTACCTTTCTAGCAGTTGTTTTAGAAACTGTTGCCGATGAGCAGATGAGAGAATTTAGAGACAATCCTAAGAATAAAGGTAAAACAATGAAATATAAATTATGGAAGTATTCACGCCATCCAAATTATCTTGGAGAAGTGCTATTTTGGTATGGGATTTATTTTATGGGGTTATCAACAGGATTATTACCTCTATGGTTAATTTTATGTCCAACGTTAATGCTCGCTCTATTTATCTTTATTTCATGTCCTATGATGGATAAAAGAAGTTTAAAGAATAGATCTGATTATGCAGAATATATGAGAAAAACATCAATGCTATTAATTCTTCCTCCTAAGAACTAAATTGGTATTATTGATTCTTCAAATGTAAAATCTAATTATGAATGAACTAAATATCGTCCAAAAATTTATATGGTTGTCTGAAAGAATAATACTTTTGATAATTGCCTTTGCAACAATATATGCATCAGGTATTGAGATTACGAGAATGTTTAACGAAGAGATGGTTAATTTAAGTGACTTATTTTTATTATTTATATATGCAGAGGTCCTTGGTATGGTTGCATCTTTTTATGCTAATAATAGGATTCCTGTAACATTGCCATTAATTATTGCAATGACAGCACTAACAAGGATGATTATCTTACAAAGCAAAGACTTGAATGCAATTAATATAATTTATGAAGCTACAGGTATCCTAATACTAGCGGTTGCTGCTTATATCATGACGTTAAAGGATAAAATTAGTCTTAAGAAAATACTTCTTAGAGAAAAAATAGAAGATACTGATTTAAATAATTAAATACTATATTTAAAAAGTTCATCATATATAGGCATTGCCTTATCAACTATTTTTTTTTCGGAATCACTTAAGGTTATCTCTTTATTTTCTTCAGGTCTAAAGCTATCTGAATTCTTTACAGATGTATACCAGTGATTTGCCCATACACCGTCATAGTCTTCAATTCCTGGAGACCATTCAAGCATACTTTCATCCCAATCAATATTTAGAATATTGCATACATTTAATAATATCTTTTTAGGATTATTTCTAAGTTTAGAAGCATCAATAACTATTGGATGATTATTTAAATTTTCTTGTACATATTTAAAAATATTATATTGTTGAGAAAATCCAATATCTTCGAACTCACCCTCTTTCCAAGATTTCATAAAACTTTTAACTACCAGTTTTGGATTTCTAATTAAGAAACAATTACAGAGTGAATTAAGCCAGCTTAAATCTTTATCTATAACATGTTGAGTCATATGTTTTTGGTAAGTGATTCCGAAATGCTTCTTTTGACATAATTTTTTAACATCCTCAATTTCATTAAGCTGACTTTTAATAATTTCATCTTTCATGGGATGATCTTTATTGGTGGCAACAAGATAGGATGCATAGAACGGTTCATCAAATACTACATTTGTGTCATCTCTGTTAGCAAAACTTCTCATTAGTGCAGTGGAGAGATTGCGTGGACCTGACCACATAGCAATAACTAGACCTTTAGACATTGGTCAGTTCTTTATACAAAGATCTTAATTTTTCTGTTATTGGCCAAGCCTCATTAGAATTACCTATGGCGCGACCATCAATAGTCAAAACTTGTGTTAAGGAACCCAAAGTTCCGGTTATAAATGCTTCTTGTGCTGAATATACATCAACCAATGAAAAGTTTTTTTCAAATACAGAGATATTATTATTTTTACATAATTCTATAATTTTTAATCTTGTAATACCATTCATACAATAATCGCCAGTACTGGTCCAGACCTCACTGTTTTTAATAATAAAAAAATTGCACGAATTGGTCGTATTAACAAAACCATATGGGTCTAACATTAATGCTTCATCTCCACCTGCTTTATTTGCTTGAATACAGGCAAGAATACAGTTAAGTTTTGAGTGACTATTGAGCTTAGGGTCCTGTGACATTGGTAGTCCTCTCACTTGAGGAACTGTAACTAAACTAATGCCTTCTTTTATTGGGTTTTCTTCAGAATGTTCCATAATAATTACAAAATTAATACCATCAGATAACGAAGGCTGCTGAAATGGTTTAGTTTTATTTCCCCTAGTAATCATCAATCTTGCATGAGCTGAATCAGTCATACTGTTTTTCTCTTGTGTCTCTATTATTGCTCCTTTAATTTCATCTTTTGATAAATTTATGTCTAAATCTATTGCTTTACATCCTTCAAACAACCTATCTAAATGTGCATCTAAAAACATCCAAGTATTGTTTACTAGTCGTATCCCCTCCCATATTCCATCTCCTAACAGGAAACCACTATCAAAAACTGAAATTTTTGCATCCTCTCTTTTATAAAATGAACCATTAATATAAATCCGTATGTCTTTATTTCTTTTATCTATATTCTTGTTAACTGGCATATGTATATATTAAAGTTTTGTATTGCCCATTTTTTTACAAATAACATTAAAATCATTAATAATTTCATCTATTATTTGTTTTACTGATTTTATTTTATCTATAAGTCCTGTTGACTGACCTGAAAGTGCTGGTGCAGCTTCCATATCGCCATCAAAATATAGATTTTTTATATTCATTAATGCTGTTATATCCATTTCACCTTTTTGGTCAATACCCCTAGTTAATTCTGATTTAAGAGCTCTAATTACTGGTTTGGATGACTTGTTTAATATAAGAGTTCCATCAATACCTGAATCTATAATTTTATCTTTAAAGTTTCTATGAACAGGGCTTTCAACACTTGATACAAAACGAGTGCCCATTTGTATACCCTCTGCACCAGCTGCAAAAACAGCAGCCATTCCTGCCCCATCGACAATTCCACCTGCTGCTATTAGTGGTAAATCAATATTTTGTTTAATTGATTGAATAAGCACCAATAAGCCAATCTCGACTGGACTTTTAAATCCGCCACCTTCTGTGCCTTCAATTACCAATCCATCAACTCCTGCATTAGCTGCCTTTATTGCTCCTTGTAAGCTTGGAACTGCATGATATACAGTTATTCCAGCATCTTTTAAAACACTAATGTATTTTGTTGGATCGCCTGCTGACGTCGTAACAAATTTAACTCCAGCATCAACACAAAACTTAACCATCGAATCATCTTTAAGAAATAACAATGGTAGATTTACTCCAAAAGGCTTATCAGTTAATTCTGACATTTTTAATATTTCTTTTTTACAGTTATCTATTTCACCAGAGGAAGTTTCTATAATTCCCATTCCACCAGCTTCACAAACTGCTGAGGCAAGTTGGCTTCTTGCAATCCAACCCATTGGTGCTTGAATAATAGGATATTTAGAACCTGTATGTTTAATGACTCTATTCATTATGTAATTGTATCTATAAATTAATAAAATAAAATTAAAAAACTTTGCTCATGAATAATTTCGGGTAATATAATAAAAGATAATATTGTCATAATTAATGTTACAGGAAGTTTGACTATGAAAGTTGAAAATAAAGTTACCCCTAATCAAGAGCAAATTAATGGCTTTTTAGAAGACCCTGAAATTGGGCCGATATCAATGGTAAATTTACTAAAATATAAAGAAAAGGCTATCTATGATGATGGTCGTGATACAAATCTCTCAGGAGAAGAGGCATATGGTCTTTATGCAGCCGAAGTAATTAATTTAGTAGAGAAATATGGTGGAGAATTTCTATTTGCTGGTAAGGTAAATAGATTAATGTTGGGTGAAGTTGATGAAATGTGGGATTCAATTGCAATAGCAAAATATCCCAATAGGAAAGCAATGTTTGAAATGACAATGGATCCAGAATATCAAAAAATTCATGTTCATAGAGATGCAGGATTGGAAGGTCAGCTTAATATAGAAACAATTTAAACAAATATGAAAAAAATATTAA